>OFMV01002692.1_pt1 | contig 11320 bp, 9 predicted proteins | sample 1541881 | NCBI WGS metagenome assembly OFMV01 (sample SAMN04209220, study PRJEB22552) | human gut metagenome | biome: gut; material: feces | host: Homo sapiens | place: USA: Oklahoma
TTATCCGTATAAACACGTGTATCCAAAGAACCATCCAACAGCGATTTTGAATTGTACTCCGTATCTTTGGAAATACGGTTGACCTCGTCCTTCAACGCCTCGATCTCGTCCTGGATTGCCTGTTTGTCCTCTAAAGAGTTCGTTCCGTTTGCTGCCTGGACAGAAAGTTCACGCATTCTCTGTAAAATAGCACTTGTCTCATTCAATGCGCCATCTGCGATCTGAAGTACAGAAGTTCCATCGGATGCATTGGAAGATGCTCTGTCTAACGCATCGATCTGTGCCTGCATCTTATTGGAGATTGCCATTCCTGCAGGATTATCCTTTGCATGATTGATCTTCAGACCAGAAGAAAGTCTCTCCATGGATTTTGTAAGATTGTTTTCTGTACGAAGCAGCTGTTTATTGGTGATCACTGCTGACATATTATTATTAATTCTCATATTTTTCCTTCCTTCTCAACTCATCTGCTTCATATATCGTCAAAATCCTCTTTTTCCCTTAGAAAAATCTACAAATTTATTTGCTTTCCAAAGCAAATCGTATTATAATTACCTCGTTATTGGACACACTAATACGGCAAATATCACTTTGTCGTATGTGGGAATACAACGAAAAAGTATCAGAACTTTTTCCAAAAAGATACAAGGAGGATATCAGAATGGCTCAGGTTAATAAATCAACCATGATTGGTGAATTACTTCAGATTGACCAGAATATTGCACCAATTCTTTTAAATATTGGTATGCATTGTCTTGGATGCCCATCTTCCCAGATGGAAACAATTGAAGAGGCAGCTATGGTTCACGGAATTGATCCAGATGCTTTAGTAAAAGAGATCAACGATTTCTTAGCAAAAGACCTCGCTTAGTTTTAAGCAAACATTATTACAAAAAAGGTATCGGCAAATTGCCGGTACCTTTTCTTTTTGCCCGAAGGCTTTTTGATTCGTTTATAATTCTGCCAGAGTCTGAAGCGCATTTCCCTGCAGGATCATATGATAATGTTCCCTGAAAAATGCTCCTGTTGCCGGCGTATATGGCTGCTGAGCTGCATATTCTGATAAAATATTGCAGACCTTATTGAATGTTTCCGGTGACTGATCACTCTTACTCACCAGCAGATAATAGCGGTTGGCGGTCTGACTCTTGTAAAGATCATTCGCTCCCGCATAAAAACCATTCAATATATGCGCAAGTCTTGTCACTTCATCAAGATTCTTGAAAACAAACAGCTTTGTAATGTCTACAAGTACGTTTACCGGAGTTTCTTCCTTCGCTGTTTTCTCACTGCTCTCTGCCGTCTGGGTATCCCCCTCCGGCTCCTTTGCAGCTTTCTTATGCTCTTCCTGAATCTTTCTGAATAATCCTAATATATCATCAGCGCCTGCTGCCGCTGCATTCTGCACACTGCCTGACATAGCATCTTCATACAAATCTTCCGGATCAGGATCTGAAAACCTGGAAAAACGTGTATCAAGTTCCTCCGGATATTCTACCTTCGTAATCACCAGAATAATTGTGTCCGCGGAAAGCGGGATAGCTTCAATCATAAGCGGTATATCGTCTGCTTCAAATCCAAATTCATAGGCAGCCTGCTGCATCATATCTCGAAACAGCATCTTCGCCTTTTCGGTCCCGTATGCGAGTTCACTGAGCTTAATCTGACGTTCTGCCAGATCTTCTCTGGTCAAAGTGCAACGAATCTGATTCTCATTCACTTTTTCAATTTTCATATTATCACTTCCTTCATCCGGAAAACCTTGTAAACTGTACATCTATTATAATCAAATGCCCTATTGATGTAAAGTATACCATTTTATTAAATATTTCTAAACTCATCTTCAATTCCTTTGCACCCATAAAATTTTGTGAAAATTCACCAAAGTTATAAAAAGTAGTTGCAAAACAATTTTGTTCATGTTATAAAGGTATGCATGAGATGGCGAAACGGATACGCTTTGAAAGGAGCGATCTTTCGTTAAACCAACAACTTTGTTTGGCAAATACCGGGTTCTATCTACTCTTGGTACTGGAAACAGCAGCACCGTCTATCTTGCCGAACATATCAGACTGAACGTATACCGGGCAATCAAGTGTATCCCCAAAGACACTTCTCTGGTATCTTCACCTTCTTCGGAAGCCACACTTCTGAAGAATCTCAATCATCCTGGAATTCCCATTATTTACGATATTGAAGAAGATGAACATTTCTTTTATATCATCGAGGAATTTATTCAGGGACAATCCATTGACACTTTTGTGTCATATCAAAAAATTTCCCATGAACTTTTAATAAAATTTGGCATCCAGCTTTGTGATATTTTAGATTATCTGCATCATTTAATGCCATATCCAATCCTATATCAGGATCTAAAACCAGAGCATATTATAGTATGTGGAAATCAGATAAAATTAATCGATTTTGGAATTGCATCTTTTTTTACCGGTTCTGGAAAAAATTATCAAATTTACGGAACAATGGATTTTGCTGCGCCAGAGGCTCTGAATGGTCTTCCAGTAACGCCTTCCGCAGATGTGTATGGACTCGGGAAAGTCCTGCAATATCTGAGCAGCTATACAACGGAACCCTGTTCCACTATTTTTCAGACAATCATTCAAAAAGCTACTGCATATGATGCAGCGGACAGATATGAAACGGTCCGTCTTTTTAAAGAAGCTCTTGAACAGGATCTAAAAACAGCGTGTCCATCCGTTTCCCATCTCACAATCAAAAATATTTCTGTTTTTGGAAGCAAACCAGGTATTGGCACAACACATATTGCCATAGCACTTGCCAGCACCTTAACTGCAAATGGTTATCCTGCCGTTTACACAGAACGTAATGGTAACAATCATCTGCGTTCCATGCTGCAGGAGCATCCGGCAGTCAAAGAACAGAATGGTATCTGTTATTACAAATATTTCCGCGGTATCCCGGACTACGGTCAGGGGATTGAACCGCCCGATTCCGGAGACGCCATTTATGTGAAAGACTTTGGTGTATATCAGAAGGATATAATAGAATTAGGCCCAGAGAATTTTAATCTTTTTATCTTAAGTGGCAGTCCGTGGGATCTCGCACAGACCATCTCCACCGGATTGGAATTATCCCGTCTCGGAAACACCGCTTTTATCTGTAATTACAATAACCAGTCCTCTGCAAAAAAACTTGCAGGAAAACTCGGCTGTAAAGTATACTGCTTTCCTTTTGACGGGGATGCATTTACCTGTACCGAAACCAAAACAGATTTATTCTTTCATGTATTATCTTTCGAAAGGGGAAAAAAGAAATTTTTAAATTTCAGAAAAAGACAACCTTAAAACATTATTCGATCGGCATCTGTGGCTGCGGTCACGGCTGTGGTGTCACGCATCTTTCCATTGCACTGTCAAACTACTGTGCTTCCAAACTGCGCTGTTCCACTGCCTGTCTGGAACTAAACCAGTCCCAGGACTTTGAGAGTCTGTCCGGATTCACATCCAAAGACACACCTTTTTTCAAAAAAGAAAGCCCTCATAATATGTTTACCATTTATGATGTTGATTATTACCCTGCGGTTTCAATTGGGGAAATTCCGCAAATTTTAAATCATGGCTACTGTTATCTGCTGTATGATTTTGGTGTGCTGACAGAGACAAACTACAATGAATTCTTACGATGCGACCGGAAAATCGTAATAGGCAGCCTTGCGCCGTGGAAAGAGCAACTTTACCACAAATTTATTCAATCAACTTTTATCGGGCAGAAATCAGGGGAAGACTTTTACTATTTAGTATTGTTCGGAGAAGGAAATGATATGCAGGCTTTTCGTAAAAAATATCATCTGTCCATGGCGCAAATTCCCTTTTTCAAGAATCCGTTTCATATCGAAAAAGAACAGTTCCCTTTTTTACAGGAACTGCTTTAGGAGGCATTCACATTTTACACAATCGTAAAAAAACAATTTTAATTACTTTTTTCATCAGCATATGCATTGCAGGCATTCCTTTGTCGATTCTGCTCTTGATCCAGCGCTACAATTGTAGGGTATTAAAGCAGACAGTGTCTGCCTACGAAGCCGAACAGAACGCCTACGTGGACACAAACGTGTATCTTCTGTCAAAAGCACTTCCTGCCGGGGAAGCACTGACAAAGGATGATCTGACCTCGTGCACGGTAAAACTTCCACGCAGTCAATCGATTCTCTATGCTTCTGACAGCAAAAATCTGATCGGTCAATATGCGAAAACGGCACTGAAAAAAGGACAGCTTCTCACAGCCGATTTTTTCTATTCGGATGAAAGACTTACAGAACGTAACCGCTATCTCGAATTATCAGATATCCGCTTACCGGAATCCGTTCACACCAATAATCTGATTGATATCCGAATTTCTTTTCCTACCGGCGAAGATTATATTGTTTTGAACCAGCAGCGTATTCTTTCCTTATTAAAAGAAGATGAAGAAACTTCTGTCTGCGGTATAGCTTTAAATCTTTCCGAGGAAGATCTGCTCCGGCTGTCAAGTGCCCGTGTCGATGAAAATTTGTTTGAAGGTACCTATCTGTATGCGGTTATTTACCAGGCAGATTTTGAAAATGCTGCTGTGACAACCTACCCGGTAAATCCACAGGTATTCACCTTAATGCAATGGGATCCTAATATTGTTTCGCTTTTTACTGTAAAAAAGGAACAGGAAAAACGTTCTGTATTAGAGAACCATCTGCAATTATTTACCCAGAAGGAAATGGGGAATTCTATCGAAGCTGAGCTGGAATCTCTTCCGGACAGCCAAGAAGAATTGCCAGAACAGGATAATAATATATCACAAATGTAACCTATGCGTTTTCCTTTTGGTCAGGACTATAAGCAGGAGAAAATCTTATGGTTAAAAAAACAGAAAAACTCTATATGGAACTGTCCGCCTTAGAAAACAGAGGTGTGACGATCTGGCTTGAGGGAACTCCAAGCAATTCCCTCAATGTATCAAATCAATTATCCATTCACGAAGATACCTCTTACATGAGGGATTACGTGTTTGAAGAAGGGAGGCTGAAAGAGGTACATTTTGACAAGGTTTCTAAATGAACCTGTATTATTTTGTCATTCTCTCCTTTTGTAAATGGAGACTTTTGACATTCATTCTTGTAACTTATTATATTGTAGATATCGTTTATGCATAAAAGCAGTGGATGTTCTAAGGCCCTCAAAACCTGATGATCCAGGTGTCTATATAACACTATTTGATAAGAAAAAGATTCAGAAGCCGCGGGGAGTCCGCGGCTTCTTTGCATTTCTGTCGGTTCAAATTTACAATTTCTTTATGTCCACGAATAAGAAATTCTTAATAATACTTTTACTATGATTTTAAGTGTCAATATGCTACAATTGTTTCTGTAAATGTAATCCATTTCACCATACATATCATTACATTTTACAATTTGATAAAAATTTGTTTTCAAAAATGCACTTTTTTGATAGAAAGGAACTTTTATGAAGAAAAAAATTATACCGTTTATTGCGGCTATCGCACTTATCATTGTCGTTGTTTTATTTATGGTATTAGGAAATATCATTGAAAAATACACTCCTTCCAAGGAGACAAAAGATCTGTCTGAATATTATGGACTGACTTCGGATACAGATGTCGCTCTCATATGCAACAACGAAGTCATTGATACCAAAGGAAAACTTGTAAACGGAGAAGTTTATTTAAGTTATGAAACAGTACGGAACTATCTCAATGCACGTTTTTATTGGGATCCCAATGAAAATATCCTCCGTTACACAACTGCCAATGATCTGATTTCCGTAAACGCGGAAAGTTCTGATTACACCGTGAACAAAGATACACAGTCATTTGGCCAGACAATTGTAAAAGCAGATGCCTCCACCGCTTATATTGCAATCGATTTTGTCAAACAGTACTCTGATTTTCAGTACAATTACTATACGGATCCAAACCGTGTCGTTCTTACCAATGCATGGGGAGATTATACCATTGCTTCTGCAAAGCAAAAAACAGAAATCCGTTATCAGGGCGGTATCAAAAGTCCGATTCTTACAGAAGCAGATAAAAATACCGAGCTCACTATTTTAGAACCGGGTGATACCTGGACAAAAGTTGCCACAAATGATGGATATATCGGTTATATCAAATCCAATAAACTTGGAACAACTTCTACTACGACAATTTCCAGTGACTATGTTGCAGAAGAATTTTCCCATATTACCAAAGATTACAAGATTAATATGGCATGGCATCAGGTAACCAATCAGTCTGCCAACGACAATCTTGCTTCTATCTTACAGAAAACAAAGGGAATTAACATACTTTCTCCAACCTGGTTTTACTTAAACGACAACAATGGAAACATTGCTTCCCTTGCAAGTTCCACTTATGTTGATTACTGTCACCAGAATGGCATTGAAGTCTGGGCATTGATCAGCAATCTGGAAAATGACAGCGTCAATACCGCAGAAGTGCTTTCCCACACTTCCTCCAGAGATAATCTGACCAACAATATTATCTCTGCCGCTATCCAGTACAATCTGGATGGAATTAATGTCGACTTTGAAGCATTGAATGCGGATGCTGTAGGAAACTCCTACATTCAATTCATCCGTGAGTTGTCATTAAAATGTGCCAACAATGGAATTGTACTTTCCGTTGATAATTATGTTCCAAGTGATTACACTGCATTTTATAATCGTGCCGAGCAGGCTCTTTTTGCTGATTATGTTGTGATCATGGCATATGATGAACATTATGCAGGTTCCCCGGAAGCTGGTTCCGTTGCTTCGATTGGTTTCGTGACAGATGGTGTGGAAAATACTTTAAAAGAAGTTCCTGCAAACCAGGTAATCCTCGGTATGCCATTTTACACAAGAGTCTGGTCCGAGACACCGGTAGAATCCGATTCCACTGCAACCGATGAAACGGACACAACCGTTGATTACGAATTATCTTCCTATGCGACCAATATGACAGAAGTACAGAAACTCATCAGTGCAAATGGTGTGCAGCCTGTATGGCTCGATGATATCGGACAGAATTATGTCGAATATCAAAATGGTGGTGTCAACTACAAGATCTGGATTGAAGATGCAACTTCATTGGAGAAAAAGCTTACCGTCATGGACACCTATGGTCTTGCCGGTGGTTCCTTCTGGAAACTTGGAATGGAAGATTCCTCTATCTGGGATACCATTATCAAATATATCAATTAGTGTTTGAAAACGATCCTGAAACGCAAATTCAGGTACAACCGATCAATAGATTCATATCTCCCACAGTTTGTGAATACAATATAGAAACAAACTGTGGGATTTTTTATGAAAAGAAAAATAGAATTGCTTATGGGACTTTGTGTGATTCTCTGTGCCTTTGTCCTCGCCCGTAAAGGAGCTGTTTTTGTACAGAGCGAGCAGGCAAAATCTGCGCCTGTCTGCATTGTTGTAGATGCCGGTCATGGTGGTGATGATCCGGGAAAAATCGGCATCAATGACGCGTTGGAAAAAGACATCAATCTTCAGATTGCATTAAAACTGCAAAAAATATTAGAACAAAATAACATCAAAGTTGTGATGACACGAAACACAGATGCCGGACTGTATTCCGAGGGCGCAACCAATAAAAAAGCGGAGGATATGCAGAAACGCTGTAAAATTATCGAGGATTCCAATGCCCTTTTTACGGTAAGTATTCATCAGAACAGTTACACTTCACCTGAAATTCAGGGAGCACAGGTCTTTTATTATGGACAGTCAGAAAATGGGAAAAAACTTGCCGAGATTTTGCAGACAGCTCTGATCGAACAGGTCGATCCCGACAACCACCGTGCTGCCAAGGCAAACGAAAGCTATTATCTTCTAAAAAAAACACCCACACCTACGGTCATCGTAGAATGTGGGTTTTTAAGCAATCCAATAGAGGCGGAACTGCTTTTGCAGGATGACTATCAGGATCAATTAGTCAACGCTATTTACACCGGCATTAAAACTTATCTTGGAGACGAACTCCCGCAAAACGAATCATCGTAATTATTCAAATTCACGGATTGTTTTTAAAAATGCCTCTGCAATATGGTATAAACGGGCAGTCTGCACTTTGTATACAGAATCCTCTTTTTTTCCCTCTGTGGACTGTCCCTCTTTATCCACAGCTTCTTTCGTAGAAGCTGCCGAATCATTCACAGACGTTACATTTCCACTCTTTCCCGATGCGACACCGGAAAAATGATTTAAATCGAGGTTTTTTTCTATTGCAAATCTGAGGTCTACCTGCTCTCCGTCACTCTCCTGAATGGCAGATGCCAGAAATCCCATCTGATCTGCCAGAAGATCTCTTGTCTCCTGTTTATCGGTCACAACCAGACCGCTGATTCCTTCCTCTTTCGCCTGAAATGTCGCTGCGATCTTACCAGACATTTCGCTTTCTAACATAATGTCCACAATACCTTTTGTCTCTACTCCACGGACAATCTTCAGGGAAACATTGGTCACTTTATCCCCCACCAGAACCGGAATGGAATACTGCTCTTTTTTCGCCAAAGTCTGATTAATGGAAAGTTTTGCCTGCATAAGACGCATCTCACGCACATCAATGCTGGTCACTTCATCGCTGGAGATCATCGTCTTCATCACGTTCTCCGCAACTTTTCCCAATGTCTCCTGAACCTCTGCCAATGCTTCCGGCTCCGAAACTGCCTCTCCAAAATCCTCGATAATACTTTCCTTGATTGCTTCGATATCTTCTGCTGTGATTTTTTTCTCACGATCCGGATTCGTACTCTCTTCCCCGAAGATCTGTCGGAACAGTTGATTACGGTTCGCCATCATCGACTGGATAGCATTGACATTCATTGCGCTGTTTGGCAGATCAAACTGCTCTAACATCCGGTAAATCTCATCCGGAGCAGCCGCTGCTTCCTGCACCATCCGCATCTGTTCCTGAAGATATTCCCGCTCGGCTGCTGCGTCTGTGTCGACAGTTTCCGCAAGTGCATGCGCAAATTCCTCCGGAGTCATATTCTGCCAGTCCGGATGCTGATCAAATACCTGCTGCAATCTGCCCGGTGTCAAAAGATCAGCTGCGTCCTTCATACAGTTTGTCTGGTAAGCGGTCTCGATCTGATCTGTAATGGAGTTTGTGTTTACCGTCTGCTCTTTGCTCTCTCCGTAATCATTGTCCACAGAAATATCCATGCGATTTGTCTTGTGGGATGACCGCACGGCAGTGAGCAGATTTTTCATGGTCATCTCTGCCCCCTGATTTACCAATGCACCGATCGCCGCACCGTCTGTCTGCTCCACCTGATGGATGAGACGGTAAATTCCGATATAGGAGTTTCGTTCTTCCTCTGTGATCTGATTATTTTTTTCCAATTTATATAAATACTCACTGAACTTCTGATTATCATCTTTTCCAACTTCTGATCTCACCTGCTCCGCAACACGGTTCAGATCCGAAATCTTCATTTCCAGTGGATTAATGCCCTGCTTGATCAGCTGTGTGACAACAGCAGGTGTCATATTTTTAAACATCCGCTGTACTTCTTCATCTGCAGCTTTCATCTGTATAATGGAATCCTCCGTAATTTCAATTCCATTGTACCCAAGAATACGCACTGCACGACGATTTTCTTCCGTTGCTTCCACGCCAAGATCGTTTAAAATATCATCCACATTGCGGAATGCCTTCTGGATGGAATCTCCCATGTCGGTGCGTGGCGCTGTCATTAACGTCTCATACTGCACACCTGCTTTTTCCAGTGCAGATTTCATCTGCTTTCCCTGCTCATATGCTCCATCGATCGTGGAAACATCTGCTTCCGCGATTCCAAGCACATACGCCGGAACCTGCCCCAGCTGCGCTACTTTTTCAGTTGTCTCTGCAAAAAGTGCTACATTTTCCGGGGTTGCATCCGCACCCTGTGCTTCCAATAAATTTGTATAGTATTGGTTTTCCATATTTTTCAACTCATCAACGAGTTTCACCAGAGGCTCTGTATCGATGGAAATACCTTTTTTCAAAAGTGCATAATTTGCTTCCGCTGACATTGCAAGACGTACTTCCTCCAACTGTCTCTTTGCCGTGAGAAGTTCTAAGCCTTTATCCGTATAAGCTTTCTGATTTTGGGAGTCGCTTTCAGCATCTTTCCCACGGTTTTCTGCTGCTTTGGCAAGATTATCCACAGTCAGCTTCATGCCATTGTTCACAACATAAGCAACATCTTCATCTGTAGCATTTTCAATCACATCTGCGGCATTCTGTGCCTGATCTCTGAGGCTGTAGCCCTCTGCCACCATTGCATCCTTTGGCATATTTCCCTGTGTAATTGCATCCGCAATCTGTCCCATTGCCTGTGATGGATCCGCCGGAAGTTCCAAAGTTTTCAGATCCTCATAGTAGGTCAGATTCTCTTCCGTGAGGGGAACATCGTTTTGGATCAGCCACTGGCAGTCTGCCATAGTATTCTCATTTACCGGCAATCCCATAGAAGACAGCATGTTCTGGATCTGTCCTGACAACTGTTCCATATCTTCTACGGTCTGCCCTGTATAACCTGCACTGCCTGAAAACTGTGCCATATACAAATTCTCAATCGTTGGCTGCAACTGATTATCCAACATGTATTTGATCGCACCATCTGTCATAGGCTGCAACATCTGCAACTGTTCAAACGCCTCAATGCTCGTTGCAATATTCTCATCTGTCGCCGGAAGATCAGCCTCCTTAAATGCCTGCTCCAACTGGTTTGCAAGTGCCACACTTCCTGTCATCGCCTCTAATTCAGCTGCGTCAAGGTCATCTCCAAACACTTCTTTTCCTGCTTTTGCAAGCTGCATTTTGATTTTGTCTGTCACCGTAATAATCGTATGTGAATCTGTGGAATCCAGGGAAAAACCTTCCGCCTGCATTTTCGCATAATCTTCTTCCGATGTTGTATTTGATAAAACTGCCATCTGATTTTTGCGTTCAAAAGCATCCATCTCGGAACTCTCTTCAATCTTTTCCGCTATGGACTTTTTCTCCTCTCTGGCAGGATTCAGGTAGGTAGTATCCTTCATCTGAATGGAAGTCTGTCTGTCGCTCACACTCTTTATCGTCTTAGCCTTTTCTGCCACAATCCCGGAGGCAGTCTTTACATCTTTGCCTGCCGCCTGCTGCAGCGCCTCCAGAATCTGATTCTGCTGTTCTACTCTCATCTATTTGATATCTCCTGTTTCGGATTTCATTTCACTGCTATGTATATCGGCTCATTTCCTTTTTTCTTAATACAACCGGAGTTTAATTGACGTAGTGTCGCAGATTCTGTGGTGCTTTCTTAGGGTGT
>OFMV01002698.1_pt1 | contig 11296 bp, 12 predicted proteins | sample 1541881 | NCBI WGS metagenome assembly OFMV01 (sample SAMN04209220, study PRJEB22552) | human gut metagenome | biome: gut; material: feces | host: Homo sapiens | place: USA: Oklahoma
TGGCTGGGCAGCGTAAAGCCGCTTAGCCGTTATCTCAAATTTTAACGAACTATTGATATATAGTTTTCCTCTGAAATTTTCAAAAAACCTCGTACTTCCTATTCTTCTTAATTCCGTGCCTATATATATCTTTCTTAGGTTAGGACAATCGCCAATGTAATAGTTTGTCACATCCTCTATTTTTCCAAGAACAATTTCTTCCAGATTCTGACATTTGTCAAATGCAAATCCATTCTCTTCAAATGTTCTTAGACTTGGTGCACAGAACTTTTTTATTTTTGTACCAGCAAAACTCAACTCTCCGATAGAGTCTACTTTGTTCATTCCATACACATGTTCTAAATTTTCACAATCTCGAAAATAATACTTGCCGATATATGTAACGCTGTCAGAGACATATACGCTACGTAACATTTTTGATTTAGAAAATGGTGAACTTTCTATATATGCCACATCAGTTTTGCTAGTTAAATTTCTTCCTATAAAAACCGAATCCAAACTACACTCCGCAAATAACGGACCTTCGTTATTGTAATCCGATAAGTATAGTTTCTTATGTCCACTCTGGAATGTTATATTAGAAAGAGAACTACAACCTTGGAAAGCGTCTTGTCCAATTTCTGTTACCGTGTTGGGAATGACGAGATTATCAATACTTGAACATCCTGCAAGACATTGATCTTCTATTTTTTCTATACTTCCGAAATCAATAGATTCTATACTTATACATCCTCTAAAACTATAATATCCCAATGTAGTAACACTTTGGGGTAATACAATGCTTTCAAGTAAAACACAATTTTCAAAGGCTTGCTGACCTACACTCTGTATCGTATTTGGGAGAACGACATTTTGGAGTTTTACACAATCTTGAAAAGCAAAATCGCTAATTGCACTTACAGTGTAATCCACACCGTTACTATCTTGCACAGTTGATGGAATAACTATATTGCCTGCATATTTTTTACTGGATGTTTCAGACTGGTTCGTAACTGCACATGTACACTTTTTTTTAGACAGAATCTTATAATAAATACCATTTGACTCAAAGTCATAGGCAAATGTGTTAATAGCGACAATGAGCATCAACACTAAAGTGAGTAATTTCTTTTGCATAGTAGTTCCTTGTTTATTGTTTAAGACTAATTATTTGGATATCAGACAGAATATCCTCGTTGCGATTAAGCATAAGGGTAGGCAATAATTCATCCTTGGCAAATTTGCACAACTCTTCATAATGAAGTTCTTTTGGTATTTCATCGCAAGCTAAATCAATTTCTTGCGGTACTCCGTTAAGTACATATCGTACCCTAACGCTTTTGTAAAATTTTTTATGCACCATAAAAAGCATTTTAAAGTTAGACAATGTGTTATTTTAAAATGCGTCGCCAAAGTTTTCATGCTACCCTACGGATACAAAACGTGGACGAAACCTGTCCGCGTTGCAGCCGTAGGAAATGCTGAGAATACGACAAGTAACGTCCACGATACCGCAGACGTTCGCTATTGTTTCGTATTCTATGCATCTTTTGAAATTTCCTACGTTCCAACGCGCATGACGAATAGCAAACGCTAATTTTTATTCCTCAAAAATGAATCATGCAACCCTCTGGTAGCAATTATCACCGCAAATTTATCATTTTTTTTGTTATGTACAAAACTTTTCCCAAGTTTTTTATGAGTTTATGCTATTTGGTAATACTATAATAATTCGCCTTAGAGTATTCTGTGGGACTTTATTTCACGAACCGCAGTCTTATCCACGCCCAGCGCGGTATCATGCGCCACGCTGCCACGAGCAGCCTATAGCGCCAATCGATGGTCACTATCTTCTTGCCACGCTCCACTGCATTCACGATGTCCGCAGCCACATGCTCCGCCGAGAGTTGCAGTGGGAAATGGCTGCCAGCAATCAGGTCCGTAGCCACGAAGCCCGGACGTATGTCGGTGATGCTGATTGGCAGGCGACGCATATTGGCGAGCTGCGCCAGACACTCGAGGTAGTGCGACTGGTAGCGCTTCGTAGCCGAATAAGCAGGCGCAGCACCGAGTCCGCGTGTGCGGGCTATCGACGTTATGCAAGCTATGCGTCCTCGGTGGCTGTTGTCGGCAAACCACTGGTAAGCTGCCAGCACCATTCGTGTAAAACCAACGGCATTGGTCTGCACCGTCCGCATCTCCTTCTCCGCATCGAGCGAGCAGTTCTCCCACCCTATTCCCGAGCTGTGGAAGTACAAGTCCATGCCGCCCAGCCTGCCAATAAGCTCATGCAAGCCATCGGGGGCATCGTCGCTGTCCACATCAATCTGCTGCCACGCCACTATGCCGTCTGTGGTAGCCACTATCTCCTGCAGCCGCTCCACACGTCTGCCGGCTATGCCTACGCTGTAGCCACGCACGGCTAAAAGACGAGCCACTTCAAGCCCTATGCCCGAAGTGGCTCCTATTACTATCGCTTTCTTTGTCATATCGTTCGTTTTATAACCTGTCTATCCTAAAGCCAGCTCAGCAGTCTCCTGCGTGAGGCACGACTTCACGTCCGTGTAAGGCACCGTGAACTCCACCATGCCCAGCGCATACGGACCTATCTCGTACTGCTGATAGACGAAGCGTAAGCCCTTAGGCGTGAGCACCGGCACGGTCGCAGGCAGCGGAATGATGCCGTGCTCCACGAAAAGCATGTTCTGCAGGTCGCTGTCCTTTATCTTGCGGTTCTCTGCCTTAGAGATATACTCCTTCACGCCACGGCGCAGTATGGGCTGCAGCGCCTTCTGCTTCAGCGTGTCTATCGTAGCGGCGAGCACCTTGCCTGTAGCCTTAACGATGTTCACCGGGTAGCACACAGCCGAGCCGTGCGCTCCGCCGAGGAACACATAGCAGGAGGTCTCGTACGTCAGGTAGCGGTCGGTCTCATACGTCTTGCGTATGCTCAGGTCGTACGAGAGCCCCGCAATGCCCAACACCTTCAGCTCGGCATATTGCGCCTTCAGATACACATTATTCATATTGCCGTAGAAGTCGACAAGCGCCTTGCCGTCCGCCATCGAACCCTTGTACACGGGCGCCTCGCCGTTCTCCTCCTGCATTGCGGGCAGGTACATACGCACGAGTTCGCCGGCTACGTATCTGCGCACGCCGACCGAGAGCGAGTCGTCGCCCGAAGGATAGTCTACAACTACGCTGCACTTCAACATCGAATCCTTCTGCTCGCAGAACGCAATGCTGTCCGTTGCGAACGCCGTCTGCTGCAGCACGCTGTCCTGCTCCGCCGCAGAGCCCGACTTCGCCGCACGCGACGTGCAGCCGCCAAGCGCCAATAGCGCCATGCCCGCAGCTGCGAGTGTAAAACGTATGTATCTGGATCTTTTCATATCTGTCTTGCTTGTTATAAGGTTTAACTGCTTTGTCGTTTATCTCAATGTTCGCTTAAATTAATAGCAAAATCAAAGTTATATTATTTATTGTTAACCCACAAAATAAACCGCTCATAATTGCGTTTATTTAACGTATTAAAAAGAAAGGAACAATACTATGATTTTCTCAACAACACCCACCCTCGAAGGCCACCCCATCCGCGAATATCGTGGCGTAGTAACCGGCGAAACCATCATCGGCGCCAATGTTTTCAAAGACTTCATGGCAGGCTTGCGCGACTTCTTCGGCGGTCGCAGCGGCACCTACGAAAGCGTACTGCGCGAAGCTAAGGACTCAGCCATGCGCGAAATGGCGCAGCGTGCCGAGAGCCTCGGCTGCAACGCCATCGTAGGCATCGACCTCGACTACGAAACCGTAGGACAGGGCGGATCGATGCTCATGGTGACATGCAGTGGCACAGCGGTGGTTATATAAAAGGCAAAAACACAGCTGGTAGATGGCTATCAAAAGCTGGTAGATGGCTATCAAAAGCTGGTAGATGGCTGGAAGATGACCCTCTCATTCGAGTTATCTTCCAGCTCTTATCATATTCACCATCAACCCATTACGCCATTTCTGTAAGATATGGCAGTTTTTTTCACGTACTCAGGTTTAATATCTGCAAGATTATATGTAAGCATGTTGTTTAGAACTTTAATGTAAACGTTTGCATTACATTATATAAAATAAAAGAGCCGTAAGGTGCTGATTGTAAGGAAATATTTTATATATTTGCAATATGGAGAGTAATGCTTTTTTTGACCGCCATTACAGCATATTTGTTTTGACACAGAAAGAACTACAATATAAGTATCAGAAAACCAACAGCAGCAAAAGGGAAACCAACAGCGACAACAAAAACCAGTAGCGACAATCGCATGCTAACCATAAAAAAATAAAGACCTATGAAGAAAAATCTACACAGAATCATCATGTCAGCATTGCTGACGGTGGTGGCAACAGTTGCTGCCAGTGCACAGTGCTACATTGTCGGTAGCGACAATCAGTGGAAAACCAACACTGCAGCGGCAGAACTGACAGAGACTGCCACAGCAGGAGTGTATGAGGGTGAAGTCGCCTTCGCTGAAGGAGCGCAGTATTTCACCGTCACCCAAAATCTGACAACTGGCGATGACGATTGGGCAACGTTTAATCAACACCGCTTCGGACCTTCCGTAAAAGACGCCATGCTCCTTATTAATGAGCCTATGGCCATGATAAAGGGTAAGGATGGGTCTTTCAAAGTGCCTACCGCCGCCACAACCTATCGTATGCGCGTCGACTTCAACGCCCTGACCGTCACCCTGATTGGTAACTTCCCCGACGAGCTGTATGTATGGGGCAGCGACGGTGTCTACAACCCCACACTTGCATCTGCCACACTGCCTAAGACCGAGACCGACGGTGTGTATAAGGCAACGGTAGACTTTACCTCATGCTACTTCAACATTCTCACCCAGCTCGGCACCGACCCCACCGACTACGATGCCATACTGCCCTACCGCTACGGTAGCGGTACGGTGGTTATCAACCGCGACAAGGCCATGACGCTCACAGAGCAGTCGTTCCACATCGCCACACCAGGCACCTACGACGTGACTGTAGACCTCCGCACCATGACCATGAACCTCCACAGCGACACTTATGTGCCCAAATATCCTGACCATGTCTACCTCATCGGTGCCAACGGTAGCAACAATGCCAGCCAGGGCGCAGAGCTTACATGGAGCGACGTGGAAGGCATATACACCGGCTATGTAGCTTTCTACGGCATCAAGTTTAACATCTCTACCGCCCTCGCCTCTACATATGATGGCTGGGAAGAAATTGAAGACAAACGCATCGGCACTGACGCAGCAACCATCGACGTGGAACCGAACCTCACCGTAGGCATTAAGAAGGGCGAGGCATCTGACTTCGTCATCGGAGCATCGACAGAAAATCCGGTCTACGCACACGTTACATTAGACCTCGTTAATGGCCGTCTGACGCTCTACGGCACCGACGAGTCATATCCCACAGGCTACCCGAAAGAGCTCTACACTATCGGCTGCAACGGCGTATGGTTCCCCTACATCCCTGCAGACGTAATCCCTGCCACCGACGAGCCTGGCGTCTATAAGGGCGAAATCACATTCGTGGGCGAAGTGGGCGATCTCCACTTCACCGTGTTTAAGCGTCTCGGTGCCGAGTGGGACTTTGTCAACGCCACACGTCTCACTCCCTACTCCGACGGCGACCCTGCCAATCTTGACGAGAACATACCCGCCGTGACACCTAAGGAAACGCCCGGCGCATGGCTCTTCTCTGGCGAGCCAGGCACCTACGACATAAAGGTAGACCTCACACAAGGCAATGGCTTGATACGCATCTCTGCCAAGAGCGCAACAGGCATCACCGCCCCCACAGCCGCTCCTGACGCCAAGAACTACTACTACGACCTCCAGGGACGATTCCTCGGCAACGTGGAGCCGCAGAAGGGAGTGTATGTGGTTAAAGGTAAAAAGGTAAAAAAGTAAAACTACCCCCTCTACAGATCTTCATCTCCAGATTTTCCCCCTCTACATGGTGGAGAAATCTGGAGAGTTTTTTTATATACCAACTTGTTTGCATGCTCCGACGGCAATACCTACATGCGCTCTGGTGGCTGCAGTGGTTACTATGGCGACTACGAAAAGAGATAGTGTCCTTGTAGAAAGGCTTTTTAGGCATAAGATGTGGCCGAGTGTGCATAATTTATTATCTTTCCTCTAAAAAACAGAAATGAGCTATAATAAATTTTATTCAAAAATTTATTATAGCTCATTTCTGTTTTTTATCCCAACTGGCTTATAATTCGGAATTTTTATCTAAATTTGCAATTAATAAGGCAAAACTGAAAATCATGGTATCGTTTGCAGCGATACAAATGGTACCGATTGCAGTGATACGGTGGTACCGATACACCGCTATCGGCATCACCAACCAATAAAGAATTAAATCAATAGAATGATGAACAACTTCAGAATTAAATTTACGAATGAAATATCTGTATCAAAAGGTGTACCTTTTGATACAGATATAATTGTCCAGCTAATAAAAAACAAAACCGATAATAATTCGGTTGAGGTAGTTATTAGAAAAGGACTTACTTATAATGATATTAATGCTAAAATCAATGAAATATCCATTAAACTCAATGAGGATTCGGATGAGAAATATAGTTTTTCCAGAGATAATATATGTTTTGGTGAAAGCATTAATAAGAAAATTCTAACAAGTAATGACAAACTAACTTCAGAAGATATAGTTCAAACTATCATTTTCGTTGATTATTATTTGTCTAAATTAGAAACAAGTATAAGAAAATAGTGCTATGGAGAATCCGAATAAATTTATTAAGGCTGCTGTTAAATCAAAGTACAATATTGACTTTGATACCTGTCCAAAAGAAGATTTACTTAGAGTTGAAGAAATCTTAGTAAAGGGAGTTACAAGAGATGACAAATTCAATAATTGGGATTTCTCTGCATTTCCAAATCTTAAAAAGGTGGATTGTAGCTCTAATCCGATTTCTATGTTAAATGTTTCTCAGAATCTTCATTTGGAAGATATCACTTGGGGACCAGTAATCGGTGATTTCGTGCATAAATTAGCATTCCCCTTAAATCCTAACTTACGTAGGGTAAGTGGAGGACAAGATGGTTTGATTGAACTTGATTTATCCTCAAATCCCAATATTGAAGAAGTAGAAATATGGCTCAATACCTATATGAGATGGATTGATTTGGACTCATGCACTAAATTAAAAAAGATACGACTTAAGGGTGTTAATATTCCATTTGTAGATTTAACACATTGCACACAATTAGAATATGTCGAAATCGATTATTTAAATTTATATAGTCGACAATGTGGAGAGTTTGGTCCAGGCTATCCACGTCCCATTGTATTTGTTAATTCTGATTTTAATGAGAAAATTATACCAATTGATACAAGATGCCATAAAAGCTATACATATTTTTTAGTAGTTGTTCATCCTGGCTCGGAAGAAGAAAGTTATTTGCAAAACCTAAAGAATAGAAAAGAAGAATTTCTTTCAATTCCCTACAATAGATATGGAAGTTATGTTGCATATAAACATTATGATTTATTGGAAGAATTGGAAAGGTTACCTAAGCCAAAGGTATATGCAAAAGAAGTAGAAGACGATGACCTTTCTTTTTTTAGATAACTATTTCTGTCTTTTCCCCAATATTTGAGCGTCTGTACCTTTGCGGTATGGACGCTCAACTTTTACATATACCCCAGTTCGGGATAAGAAATAGTTTTTAAAAAAGTTGGTAGTCTCACAAATATTTTGTATCTCTTACCTTTCCTCTATAAAACAAAAATATCTCCGCAAAGGTAACTAAACATCAGTATAATTAAAATGAGGCGTACAAATTCCTTGACCCAAGCGCAAGCAAGGGTCTATTCATATAGTTATACTTTCCTCTTCGAGTTTGTACTCAAAATGGCTTCCATAGCCGCCCGTCAGTATGGTTAATTTGCGAATGAGGTGTTCACGCCTTTGAGTGATGCTGTGATGACATCGATGCCGTGGTGGTTGATGATGCGCCCATGTATTAGCTTCACCAACTCTTCGGGGGCGGTAATCCCTTGTGAGATGGCTCTCACCACGGCTTTGTAGCTTTTGCTGTCAACGTTGGAAACGTAGTTGCTCAGACGTATGTTGCAGCGTTGCAGCACGGCATCAAGTTTTGACAGTTTTCTTACTATCTCCTCGTTGAGGTCGAATATACGGCGGTCGTACTGACGCAGCTGTTGGATTATCTCAGGAGGCACAAAGCTGCCGCGTATAAGTTCCTTCATCGTACACTCTGCAATCCACTGCGCATCCTTCACGTCACTCTTGCGACCAGAGAGCTGCTTGATGAAATACGGATTGGCAAGATTTAACTTGAAGTGTGGAGACAGTACACGCCATATAGGTATCCTGTAGACGCTGGTGCTCTCCATAGAAACCTCAACAACATGGTGATGAAGCATCAGGTTACTTAAGAACTGTAATGTTAAACTTATTAATTATGGTTAATAAAACAAACAACAAACTGTTTATGTTCTTAAATTTGTAATATTTTATAGAAATACTCTAAGGCGGATAACGTTTTGGAAGCATTGAATCTTAAGAGGTATTGAACGTATGAGAAATCTGATATGTATATTAACATTGTCCATATGTAGCTCTTTTACGGGATGCTCCACACAAGCCACTGGCTCAAACGGCAACGATTCCGTTGCGGTGGCTCTGAGTGACAGTTTGCACAGCGATAGCGGTGATAGCATCATGATGGAATTGTCTGCAAATCGTTTCAAGGCACCCGTTGACACCATTGTGTCTGCCAAGATTGTCAACAACACTAAGTGTTCATCAATTTCGCTAAAAGGCAAAAGGGTCGTTGAGAAAAAGATTGGCGAAAATTGGATACCCTTTGAACACAGGGAAAGGAGCAAGGGCGGAGCGTTGTATTCAGCCACCCTGTTGGCGGTGAATATTGGCAACGGCGGAAGCTATGACATAAATATTCCTCTGCGAAGCGAGGACTACGAGAAAGATTTCTCTCCTGGCGAATACCGCTTGGGCAGGGAGATAGAAATAAATGGCAAGGAAAAACGCTACGTTTATTCAGTCTTTACGGTTTATTAAAGGCAAGAGGTGAAAAGGCTTTTCATTTTTTTGTCCGAATACAAGTGCTGACGCAATCTCTGCAACTGTGTTGCAGAGATTATTGCCGTACCTTTCCTCTATAAAACAAAAATGAATATCTCCGCAAAAGGTAACTAAACATCAGTATAATTAAATTGAGGCATACAAATCCCTTAACCCAAGCGCAAGCAAGGGTCTATTCATATAGTTATACTTTCCTCTTCGAGTTTGTACTCAAACTGGCTTCCATAGCCGCCCGTCAGTATGGTTAATTTGCGAACAAGGTGTTACCATCACAAAGATAATAGCCTGCTGATGGGCGGTATATCGTGTTCATCCCTTTGTTCGGGATGTTTTACGATCAGTAGTGGTTGGCCGTTTTGAACTTGTTCATGTCCGTTCCGATTTCAGCAATCAATAATGTGGCAGCACGTTCCTTTATGCCGGGTATGGTCTGTAACCGTTTCAACTCTTCGGGGAATTTCCCTTCACGTCACTCTTGCGACCAGGGAGCTGCTTGATGAAATAAGGGTTGACAAGATTCAGTTTGAAGTGTGGTTGTATTGCTCCACTTTTTTTGCTAGTGGAACCACAACAACTTCTTTCTTCTCCTGCTGCACCTTCGGTTGCTGCTGCGGAGTCTCCTGCTTTTTCTTATTGCCTGATAGACAATGGAAGAAGCCCATTAGCAATCATCAATTATGACCACGACATAATATTTCTTATCTCTTGACAAACCTTGTCAAAACGATCTATTTGTTCCATCCATGCAGGTATATCTTTATTTAGCCATCCCAACATGGTGGTCATATCGCTATGAATCTTCTCCTGACTTCGTCATCGTGTCACCCAAAATTTTTCATCAAAGAGTTTGGCGATTTTCTGATGTCTTGCCATCAGCATTGTTTGGGTGTAAACCTCCTTGTTCAGAGGTAGTTTAATTTGTATGGTTGTGATGGTCTTTGCTAATGCAAGCACCTTGTCTACGCTCATCTTAATCTCTGAGACTTTCAGCATACGTTCCAATTCTTTGTACACTTTCAAAGCCACAAAGCAGATGCATATATGAGCCTCGATGCGTTTGCGTGTAAAGTGAAACATGGGGCGTATCTCTATCTTTGATTGGGCTATACGGAAGGCCCGTTCTACGTGCCAAAGGTTGTGGTATGCTGTGTATACATCCTGTATTGGTATATCCGTATTGGTGAGATATCCTTTTAGGCCGTCCCATTTGGAGTCGTCGGCAATACGGTCATAGTTGATGGCTACCTTCACTTCACCATCCATGGATAAAAACTTATTGTAACCTCTTTTGTTGATGTTGCCTTTCGTGAGCGCACCATGCTTGTATGCCTTTTCCAACACTCAACCCTCGGTCTAAGGTGTAGATTGTTACATTTCACGAACACATTTTCTCGCCATGGCAAAGCTTAAGTAAACTTAGCTCTGCTTATCTGGCTTAACGAAAACCTTCGGTTACTAAAGTTTCACAAGTAAATATCTACAAGCTTTAACTTTATTTTGGAATAAAAAAGGCTCTAAAATTTGTGTAACTCACAGAAAACGAGTATCTTTATAATCGTCAAAGAATAAAGACGTCATTTAATTTTCTAAATTTTAGGAGGAACGATTATGACTAAAACAAGAGAAATCTACCGTTGCACGGTTTGTGGCAACGTGGTAGAGGTAGTGAATCCTGGAGCCATGCTCAGCTGCTGCGGTCAGCCCATGAAACTGATGAAGGAGAATACCACGGATGCGGCAAAAGAGAAGCATGTGCCCGTTATAGAACCAATCGAGGGCGGCTATCGTGTAAAAGTTGGAAGCGTAGAGCATCCGATGCTCCCAGAGCATTATATCCAATGGATAGAGTTGCTCACTCCTACCGATGTACTTCGCCATGAGCTACAGCCAGGCGAGAAGCCAGAGGTAATCTTCCTAACAGATGCCAAAGAGGTATCAGCTCGCGAGTATTGCAACCTGCATGGGTTGTGGAAAGGAGATGCCAACACATCACCTCACGATGAACACCATTGATCTTGGCTATGTAATTCCCGGGGCTTACTCGGGACTTTCCAGGATCAGGGGAGGGTGTGTCAAAACTATAGAATTGTGATGAATGGCTAACTGTAGGAGATTACGGCATTCTTGCCGTAGTCATTGCAAACAGTTGTATTTCAGTTACTAATGGCT
>OFMV01002701.1_pt1 | contig 11289 bp, 10 predicted proteins | sample 1541881 | NCBI WGS metagenome assembly OFMV01 (sample SAMN04209220, study PRJEB22552) | human gut metagenome | biome: gut; material: feces | host: Homo sapiens | place: USA: Oklahoma
CGGCTTTTCGCCGCGGCCAAACCAGCAGTAGTGGATGATTTTGGGGATCATGGGTCAGTCCTCCATCAGCGCATAGATCTTCTCGACCTCCGCGCTGTTCGTATAATCTCGCTTTGTGCAGTTCTCCGAAAACTGCCGCATCCGCTCTGGGTCGCGCAGCAGCGCGGCAATTCCGGCAGCGCAGCCTGCGTTGTCCATGGGGACGATCACGCCGTCCACCCCATCCTCCAGCTGGCTGCCGGAGGTAACGTAGTCCGTGATGACGACAGGCTTTCCAAGAAGCTGCGCCTCCCGCACGGTGACGGCCTTGCCCTCGTAACGGGAAGGCTGCACATACAGGTCGCAGGCGCGCATATAGGGGTAAGGGTTGTCCTTCTTGCCGAGGATGATGACGCGCTCCTGCATCCCGGCCTCATCAATCTTCTGACGGATCAGCGGCTCGTCTCCGCCATAGCCGATGAGATACCACTTCACGTCAAGGCCGTCCGCCACCAGACGGCGGCAGATGTCCGGCACATTGTCGAAGTTTTTCGCCTCGCAGAAGCGGCCAACGGAGAGCAGGGATATTCCGTCGTCCGTAGGCATATCGGTCTGAGGCATTGCCGCCTGCTTGCACGTCAGCTCTCGGGGCAGGATGTTCTCCACTGTCCGGACCTTCTGCGCCAGCTCCGGGAAGACACTCTGAAAGCTCTCGGACGCCCGCTCGGACACGCCGCAGATGGCATCATACCCCTCCCACATGGCAAGCTCCGCCGAGCGGTCGAAGGTCAGCGCCGTGTAGTCCGTGTGGATCCACGCCGCGTATTTCTTCGCCCTCACCCGTTCCCGCGCAAAATAATGCGGCGTCAGGAAACTGATAGCAAGATCATAGGTCTTGTCGGAGATCGGCGGCATAGACCACAGCGTATACTTATGGCTGTAGGTCAGCGCGGTGACGGACGGCTTTTCGCTGAGATGCTTTCGGTCGAAGCGTCTCGCGGCAAGCTTTCCTTTCAGCCGCCCGCAAAGCACGCCCAGCTGTCCGCTCTTGACGAGCGACGCCATGGGCACGGCCAGCGATGCATACTGCGGAATCTCCGGCAAGAGCTTTGCCTTGGGGTTCAGATACGGCATCAGCTCGCCGCTGTGCCGCATCAGAAAGAGGTCAACGTCGTAGCGGTCGTAGTCGATGGAATCCAGCAAGCCCAGAAGGCTGCGCTCCACGCCCCCAAGCTCCATCGCTTGGGAGAAGATGAGAATGGATGGTTTCATGTAATCTCCTTAAAACACAAGATAGAATGACTGCATATATCCGTACTTGTCATAAGAAAAGATTTGGTATGCAAAGAAGAGTACATACAAAATAATCGAGATAATTTTGACCCACGTTGCATCCCGACCACGAAAGCAGCCTTTAATTGTGATAGGGAGCAGCAATATGTTCGCATAGCCCACATACATGGAAAGGCGGGCATAATAAAGCATTTTGAGGCCCATTAATGTAAAGCCAAAACTAAGCATCTGCATGTTAATCAAAACGCTTGTTACGCGCGAGATCTGAGTATGATTGATCCTCGTAAAACGGGAATATAGAAGAGCCAGAAGGGTTGGTACTGCTGCCACAAACAGCCGCATTGCTCCCATTTTTTCCTGATTGGTAACATACTCTTCATAAGTACTATCCTCAAGAATATGCAAAAGGATATTATCTGCTGCCGTCGGAAACGCAAACACCGCAAGTATTGCGGCAAAAAAAAGCCATATCCCCCAATTGAGCCGCTTCCCTGACATAATAAAATACAAGGGAATACAGATAAGCGCAGATGTGTGTATTGTAGAAACAAGCAAGACAAGTAAAATATACGGAGCTGTTTTTCGCTTCAATATCCAATCAAAAGCAAGGAAAAGAATTGCCGCCGCCAAGCATTGACGGATACCGTTCATCGTTCCCATAAAGGAAAGCAAAAAATAAAGCAATAACGAGAACGGGATATCACTGGAATATTTACAAATCTGCTTGATTTCAATTGACAGGATCACAAATGATGTCAGGAAAATTAAAATTTGAGAATCCGGCGTGATCCGGTTTAAAAAAATCATCAGGAGTTTGAAACCGGTTTCCAGTTCCATTTCGTCGGTAAACGCAAACGCAAAATCTGTGCCCGCCCGCTCATAAAGCTGGCGATAAGTCACCGTGTCTACAAAGCCATTACGAAAACCAGCGACAAATACTAAGGCACCCCAAAAAATGAAAAGCAAAAAAGCCGAATAATGGTATTTTCTACCTGTTTCTGCTATTGGTTCGCTTAGCGGATGCTTTGACATTTCGAGCAAAAGCAATACTATTGCAACGGCAAGGGATAATGCCTCAATCAGGCGCATCTTCTTTTCTCCTAACCATTTCTTTTTAATGATTTTTGATGCAGGATCTTATAGATACGCTCCGGCATCAATCCGACCGCTATCGGACGAAATGCATAGATGTACGCTTTCAGAGATAAGTGCAGCAGCCGCGCTGCCTTAATGTGAACACGGAATTCATTGATGCGATATCTGAACTTGCGGCGAGCAAAGGCATTACGGTCGTCTCTCATCGCATAGAGCGGTTCCGTGATGTTCTGCCCTCGAAAGCCCGCTGCATACATCTTGACCCAAAGATCATAATCCTCTACTCGCAAATATCGCAGATCATCCGTATAACCGTTCACTGCTTGGTAGGCATCTCGTCTGACCATGCACGGTGCATGGCAGAAGGGCGTTCCTGCAATAAAATCTTCGTTCTGCGGAAATTCAACCGGATGGTTCTGTCCCCAAGTTCCGCTCTCGTCAAAGTATGTCATTGCGGTACTGACGATAGAAATTTCCGGAGACGCATCGAGGATTGCAGCTTCCTTTTCAAAGCGTGTGGGCAGAGAGATGTCGTCCCCGTCTTGACGCGCGATATATGCGCCATCTGCTGCGGAAAGGCATCGGTTAAGGGTATAATTCAGTCCCATGTTGCGCTCGTTTTTCAGGAGCGTTATTTTTTGCGGGTGAGCAATTCGATATTTCTCAGCAACCTCATACGTCTTATCACCAGAGCCGTCATCGCACATGACAAGATTCCAATCTGTAAAGGTCTGTGCGAGCAAAGAATCAAGCGCCTGCCCTAATGTATCAGCGCAGTTATAGACACCCATGATAACCGTGACTCTTGCCATCCGATTGCTCCTCACCCAGCAGACGTTTGCGATCCTGCAAAATAGCCTGATACAAATGCTGCTGCTCAAAGTTTTCTGCTGCAAATTTTTGAGCGGCTGCACCGAAACTCTGTCGTTTTTCCGGAGAACGGGCAAGTTCCTTCATCGCCGCCACCAGAGAATCCACGTCCGCCTTTTTTACAAGCAAACCTGTTTCGCCGGGGAGCATCGCATCGGTAGGGCCGGGAATATCTGTAACGATCACAGGCACCCCCATAGCCTCCGCCTCTACTACAACCATTCCAAAACCTTCACGATAGCTGGGCAGGATATAGGCATCCATTGCCGACAGGTACTGCTCTACAACATTCGTACTTCCACAAAAGACAGAATGAGGATCCTCCTGCGCCCATTGATACAGCGACATATCCACAGCAGGGGTAATCTCCGGATTCCCGACGATCAGGAGATATGAATTCGGCAATTCTGCAAGGACGGTTTTGAACGCGCTCAAAAGCTCGTTGATTCCCTTATCCCGTGTAATGCGGCCAACAAATCCGAATACAACTGCATCGCTCGGAATAGCACATTTCCCTCGGATCTCCTCTCGCCAAAGAGTCTTTTGGGAAATGTCAAACTTCTTCAGATTTACGCCGCTGGCACTGCCATTCCAGATCACGGAGCCTTTATTTTCGGGATACAGTCCCTCGGAACGACTGAACTTCAAATTGCCGAAGCTGTCCGGCTCAACCCAAGTTGAAAGGCTACAGACCAGTTTCTCAATGCTTTTAAAAACAGCTCGCTTTATTCCGTGAAAACCTACATAGGCCATGCCCCATTGGCAATAAAGCCGCACAGGGACTCCCGCTAGTTTTGATGCCAATGCAGCATACAGAGATGCATTTGGCGTGGAATACTGTACCATGTCAAACTTTTCTCGGCGAAATACCTTTGCCATTTTCAGCATTGCTCCAATTCCCCCGAAACTGATCCCACGCTTCATAGGAATCGGAATATAATGAATGTACGGCGGTAGCGAGGCAGCAAATGCCTCGTCATCGTCGCAAATAAACGTTATGTCATAACCGGCTTCTTGATGAAGATACTCGGCAGTGCCTACAACGAAGGATTTCAGCGTACCAGAAATCGTTGTGATAAAACAAATCTTTTTCATACTCGTTTTAGTAATTTGATGCTTAACCTTTCATCAGCTCATGCTTTAAGGGTCTATCACATGCCTGCATAAGCGTAATCTCAAAATTGTCGTTACCCTCAATAAATACACTATTGCCTTTGATAATAGCTCTGCTCAGGCGCGTTTTAGTTCTCTCTCGCTTAAGTCTCATGTGGTCTTCCTCGAAGCTTTTCGATAATCACGCTGTCGTACATCATCATAACAACATCTTCTTCGTAATTGCCGAATACAGGCGCGTTCTCGATGCCGTTCAGGTTGTTCTTAATAAGCTTAACAAAATCGACGCCCGCCCCATAAGCATGGAGATACGCGCCGCCAAAACGAGGATTGATCTCAGAGAGATAATACGTCCCGTCCTGATAAAAGAAATCCATATCTACAGGGCCGTTGAATTTCAGCAGCTCCGTGATTTGCTGAATGAACGCGAATAGTTTTTCATCCTTAAATGAAATGGTCTTGCTTGCTCCGCCAATTTTCGTTTCCAGTTTGCGCTTGGAAAACGCAGAAACTGCCTTGTGGCTAATGGTGTCAATATAAACGTCAGCATCCAGATCGCCGCCGTCCATCAGTCGCTGGATGATCAGTGTGGGATCTGCTTCGCACAGTGCTTTCAGCGTATCGGCATCCTGCACTTTTCGAGCGCCGACACTGCCACTGCCTGTTCTCGGCTTGACAAATACAGGGAATGCCAGAGTGCCGTTTTCAATCGCCGCCATCGCGGAGGCATAGTCGCCCCAAGTGTCCGGCGTTGGGATGCCATGCGCGATGAGGTACTGATACATTTTGAACTTGTCAAAGCAGAGTTCTGCTGTCTCCGTATAGGGTGCAAGCACCTCTACGCCGATTTTCTCAAAGTGCGCGCGATTCTTCGCAAGCAGTTCAATTTCCGGGTCAATCAATGTTGTAACGGCATTGATTTTCTCTTTGCGGCAGATATCAAGAATCGTATCCAGATATGTAGGGTCATCTATGCGCGGAACAAGGTAATGCCTATCCGCCACATATAATGCAGGAGCCAAGTTGGACAGGTCCGCAGCAATGATCTTGTCAGCGGCATCCATTGACTTTCTAAAATCCTTTAATAACTCAACACGCCTTCCGGCACTGCAAAATAAGATGTTCACTTGATTTCCTCCACACTTTTTATGCTCCCTGTAAATGCTTCCATCGTTGCGCTGCCTTCTGCGCTGATCCCTTCGCGGGCGAAAACGCAGCGAACGGTCATGAAGATGATCTTCACATCCAGCGCAAAACTAACATGGTCTACATAGTCCACGTCATAGGCAAACTTTTCTTCCCACGTCGCAAGGTTTCGGCCATGCACCTGCGCCCAGCCGGTGAGCCCGGGGCGAACGTCATGGCGGTGATGCTGCTCTTCGTTATACAGCGGCAGGTACTTCACCAGCAGCGGTCTTGGCCCCACGATGCTCATCTTTCCGCGGAAGATATCCCACAGCTCCGGCAGCTCGTCGATGCTCAGAGAGCGCAGCTTCTTTCCAAAGCCCGTCAGCCGTTCCTTGTCCGGCAGCAGGTTGCCGGTTTCATCCCGCGCGTCGCTCATGCTGCGGAACTTGTGGAGCTTGAAAATCTTTTCATCTTTTCCTGGACGCTCCTGACAGAAGATTACAGGGCTTCCGAGCTTCACGCGCACAAGAATCGCCGTCACCAGCAGCAGCGGCGACAGGACGATCAGCGCCAAAGCGGACAGCACAATGTCCAGCAGGCGCTTGATGTATTTTTCATAAAACCCCGCCTTATGCCGCATCAGAACATCCCCCGGATGACCTCGCACACGCGGTCCACATCGTCCATGCTCATCTTCGTATCGCTGGGCAGGCATACGCCGCGCGCAAAGAGATCGTCGCCCACCGGCGCATCGCTGGCGCTGACAAAGGGGCAGCCTGCGAAGACCGGCTGCAAATGCATGGGCTTCCAGAGGTAGCGCCCCTCAATATTTTTCTCATTCAGCTTTGTGAGCATCTCGCCGGGCGTCACGCCGCAGCCCTCGTCCAGCAGTGCGACAGACAGCCAGCGGTTCGATTTCGCGCAGGGAAGCTCTGGCTGCATGGTCAGCGGCAGGCCTTTCAGGTTTTCGCAGTAGCGCGCAAAGATCGCCCGCTTCTGCTCCATGCGCAGCGGCAGCACCTTCATCTGTCCGCGCCCAATGCCCGCGCAGATGTTGCTCATGCGGTAGTTGTAGCCGATTTCCTCGTGCTGGTACCACGGCGCGTTCTCGCGGGCCTGCGTTGCCAGCTTCAGGGCATGCTTGGCTTCCTCTTCCGTCCGGCACAGCAGCATACCGCCGCCGGAGGTGGTGATGATCTTGTTGCCGTTGAAGGACAGGCCTCCGAACTCACCGAAGATGCCGCACTTCTGTCCGTTGTATGTGGAACCAAGCGCCTCGGCTGCGTCCTCGATCAGGGGAACGTCATGCTCGCGGCAGATAGCGGTGATCTCGTCCAGCTTCGCGGGGTTGCCGTACAGGTGGACAACGACCACGGCTTTGGGCGTACCATACAGTTCAAAGGCGCGGCGCAGAGCGGCAGGATCCATGTTCCACGTCTCCCGCTCGGAGTCGATGAACACCGGCTTTGCGCCGCAGTAGGCCACGGGATTGGCGGAGGCGGAGAAGGTCAGGCTCTGGCAAAAGGCCGTGTCCCCCGCCTTCACGCCCGCGAGGATCATCGCTAGGTGCAGCGCCGCCGTACCGGCAGAGAGGGCGACGGGATATCCCTCGCCCATAAATTCGCCCATGGCCTTTTCAAATTCGTTGACGTTCTCGCCCAGCGGCGCGATCCAGTTTTTCCGAAATGCGTCGTTGATGTACTCCAGTTCATAGCCCTCGTCCGACATATGCGGGCTGGCCAGCAAAAGTCGTTTATCCATGTTCTTCTCCTATGTTTTCGTCCACCGGATGCCCAAATATGCTTCGGTCGGGCGTATTCGCTGCGTTTAAAAGCGCGACAAAGCCGCGTCATTCCTTTTTGCCGCTGTGACGTGCAGAAATGCGCAAGCTCATCGATCCATGTATATTGCCGTCTCCCACCCGAAAAACGTTGGGATTACACCATTTTTATTCCTTAATTATACTACATATGGATAAAAAACGCAATGCCTGACACGCGCGAAAAAGTGGAGTGGTTTTCCTTGTCAGATCATTTTCCGGTTGCGCATCCCCAATCCGTGTGGTACAATGTTATTCAATAAGATAAGCACAAAGACAATCACAAGTGGTAACGTGGCAAAGAAAGAATGACTTGCGCAGAACGGGGGGATCAGATGAAAACACCGGACAATCACGCGATCCAGCTTTCCGAGGATCAGAAGATTCGCGTGGCGTGGGATGCAGAGCGGGAGGAATGGTACTTCTCCGTGCAGGACGTTGTAGCGGTCCTGTCGGAAAGCACCGATCCCAAGCAGTACATCAAGAAGATGCGCGCCCGCGATCCGCAGTTGTCGGCCAACTGGGATACAATTTGTACCCCGGTTCAAATGCTCGCCGCGGACGGCAAACAGAGAAAGGTGCAGGCCGCCAATACCGAGGGCATCCTGCGCATCATCCAGTCCATCCCCTCAAAGAAAGCCGAACCCTTCAAGGCATGGCTGGCGATGGTAGGCCGGGAGCGCATCGAGGAAACCATCGATCCGGAGCAGGCCATCGACCGCGCGCTGGAAACCTATCTCAAAAAGGGCTATTCCGAGGAATGGGTGCATCAGCGGCTGCTGGCCATCCGCATCCGCAACGAGCTGACGGACGAGTGGCGCAGGCGCGGCGTGCAGAAGGGCAAAGAATACGCCATCCTCACGGACGAGATCACCCGCGCGTGGTCGGGCATGAACACGCGGCAGTACAAGAACCTCAAGGGGCTGAAAAAAGAAAACCTCCGTGATAACATGAGCGATCTGGAGCTGGTCTTGACCATGCTGGCCGAGGCCTCCACCACCGACATCGCCAAGGCCGAACAGCCGCAGGGCTTTGACGAAAACCAGAAGGTTGCCCGCCGCGGCGGCAATGTCGCAGGTGTCGCCCGCAAGGCGCTGGAAGCCGAAACGGGCAAGCCGGTCGTCACCACGCAGAGCGCCGAGAGCTTCCGCCAGCTTGTCACGGACATCGTAACCGACGCGGCGCAGCTGCCGGAGCAGATGGAGGAAAATGAGAATGGGAAATGAGATCATCCATCAGGGAGACGTTCTCCTTTACAGCGATGAAAACGGAAAAGAATTTGTAAATGTTGTGTTTATGGAGGAAACATTTTGGCTGACGCAGATTGGCATGGCAGAATTGTTTGACTCCAGTAAGTCCAATATCAGCGAGCATTTGTCACACATCTTCGAGGAAGAAGAACTGGACAAAGCATCCTGCATGAGAAAATTCGGAATTTCCGAATTTTCTACGAAGCCCACCAATTTTTATAACCTCGATGCCATCATCGCCGTGGGTTACCGCGTGAACTCCAAGAAAGCCACCCGCTTCCGCCAGTGGGCGACGAAGACGCTCAAAGAGTACATCCAGAAGGGCTTTGTGCTGAATGACGAGCTGATGAAGAACGGCCGTCCGTTCGGCAAGGATTACTTCGACGAGCTGCTGGAGCGCATCCGCGAGATTCGCGCCAGCGAGCGCCGCGCCTATCAAAAAATCGCCGATGTCTTCGAGCAATGCAGCTATGATTACGACAAAAACAGTGAGACGACAAAGGCCTTCTACGCCTTCGTGCAGAACAAGCTGCACTATGCCGTCACCGGCAAGACTGCCGCGGAGCTGATTTCCGAGCGGGCAACGCCGGACAGTCCCACGATGGGGCTTACCACATGGAAGGGCGCGCCGGATGGAAAGATTCTCAAAAGTGACACGCTGGTGGCGAAGAACTATCTGAACGAAAAGGAGCTGTCCCGCCTGAACCGGCTGGTGACCATGTTCATCGACTACGCCGAGCTGATGGCAGAGGACGAGCAGCTCATGAGTATGCAGGATTGGCTGAACGAAACTGACCGTTTCCTGACCAACAACCGCCGCAAGGTGCTGGATGGCAAGGGCCGCATCTCGCGGGAAGCGGCAGCCAAAAAGGTCGGCGCGATTTACGATGAATTCCGCAAGAAGCAGGATGCCGAATACATCTCCGAATTTGACCGGCAGACAGAAAAATACTTAAAAGGCGGTGAGCCAAATTGATTGAACGCTTTGACATCGCGGGCTATGCCCGCATTTCCGTGGATGATGAGCAGGAGCAGAAGAACATCTCCATCGAGAACCAGAAGGCCATCATCGAGGACTATGTAAAAACCCACTTCCCCGGCAGCACGCTGACGTTTTTTGAAGACCGCGACCGCTCCGGCTACACGTTTGAGCAGCGCGAGGGCTATCAGGAGATGCGCCGCGGCCTGATGAGCCATAAATACGACATCCTCATCATCAAGGACTTTTCCCGCTTCTCCCGCCGCAACTCGCGCGGGCTTGTGGAGCTGGAAGACCTGCGCGATGCGGGCGCGCGCATCATCTCCATCGGCGACGGCGTGGACTTCCCCAATGACGACGACTGGCTGAAAATCCAGTTCCAGTTCCTTGTGAACGAAATGCCCGTCACGGACACCTCCCGCAAGGTGCGCAGCGTTGTGAAGCGGCGGCAGAACGACGGCGAGTGGATCTGCGCCGCGCCCTACGGCTATCTCGTCACCGAGGACAAGCAGTTTGAGATCATCCCCACCGAGGCCGAGACCGTCCGGCAAATCTTCGACCTTTACAGCAACGCCGGTTGGGGCTACAAGAAAATCGCCAACTACCTCACCGATCAGGGCGTTCCCACGCCGCGTATGTCCGAGCGGATGCGCAAGGAGGCGGCGGGCAAGAAGACCAAGCGGGAGGCCAAGAACGCATGGGCCATCGCCACGGTGCAGGGCATTCTCGACAACGATTTTTATATCGGCACGCTCCGGCAGGGCAAGTACACCCGCGCCAAGATCAACGGCAGGGATATAAGGCGCAACGACGACGAGCACATCGTCATTGAGAATCACCATCAGGCCATCATCGACTACCGCACCTTCGCCATCACCCGCGCGCTGCGGGAAAAGCGCAGCCGCAGCAACTATCGCGGCGTGAAGATCAACGACAACGTGTACTCCGGCTTTTTGCAGTGCGGCGACTGCGGCAGTCCGCTGTTCGCCATGAGCCGCTCTGACCTCGCCCCCGCCTACACCTGTGGGACGTATCACCGGCGCGGCCTCAAGGGCTGCACCAGCCACCACATCCGCGTTGATAAACTGGACGAGCTGCTGAAAAGCTATGTGCGCAAGCTGGCGGACAGCTCCGCCGCTATGCTGGCGCAGCTCAACGAGGAACTGAAGCGGGAGACCGAGCAGGTGGCGGAAACGGAGCAGTCTGCCGACAATCTGGCGGCGGTGCTGACCGATCTCACCGAGGAATTGAAGGTGACGAAGCGTCAACGCATCCGGGAGATCATGAAAAAGCCCGAGCAGGAAGCCTCCATCGAGGCGCTGTATGATGAGATGGAAGCAGACCTCCAGAAGAAGATCGACGGCATCCACCACCAGATCGACCTGCTGAGCGACAAGCGCAACACCATCATTCAGGTGAACCGCGTGGCGAAGACCGCCATCGACGTGTTCCGCGATATTCTGGAAAAGGACAAGCTGGAACGGAACGATCTGGAGCTGCTGATCGAGAAGATCCTCGTCTTTGAGGATCACTTAGAAATTAAGCTCAAAACTGACATCGACACCCTGCTGCGCTGCGGGAAGCTCCCCGCAGAAACGGAGGACGCCGCAAATTTTCGTGAAGGCACGGAAAATATCGAAAACACGCTGATTCAGTCCTCAAAAGGCCGCGAGGACAAGGTTTTCCGTGTCCATGTTATCAGTAACGGCGACCCGTTGGAGATTTACACGACGCGTGACGGGGAGGTCATTTTTAAGAAGTAT
>OFMV01002711.1_pt1 | contig 11254 bp, 9 predicted proteins | sample 1541881 | NCBI WGS metagenome assembly OFMV01 (sample SAMN04209220, study PRJEB22552) | human gut metagenome | biome: gut; material: feces | host: Homo sapiens | place: USA: Oklahoma
GAGCGCCGCAAGGGCGAGCAGCTTCGCCGCGACGGCGCGCCCGCGCGAGGGGACCGCCGTGAGGTTGGCGAGGCGCCCGGCAGAGCGCTCCTCGTCCACGGCGAGCCCGCAGACGATGGCGGACATGAGCGGCATGAGGGCGCCGAGGAACTGGGCGTAGGCGTCCGCGCCCAGCGCCGGGTCCCATCGGGTTACAGAGAAGTACTCGCCGCAGGCAAGACCGGCTGCCAGGCCACAGACGAGGTGCGCCGCCGTGAGCGGGGAGCGCGCCAGGCGCAGGGCCTCGGAGAGCAGGGCCCGCGGGAGAGTCATGCACGGCGTCGGGTCGGAGAGTCGTGTCATGGCCATCACCTCTCCTCGGAGCGCGCGAACCAGGCCGCGCCCGCCGCCGTGAGCGCGGCGAACGCGAGCGCGCAGACCGCAAGGCCCGCCAGTGTGAGCATGCCGTCCGCCGCGAGCGCCCCGCCGAGCGCCATGTCCGCCGCGAGTGGCTCGCCGCTCGGCAGCACGGGGATGAAGCTCGTGGGGATGACCATGCTCGCCGACGGCGGAAAGAGCTGCGGCAGCGGCATCAGCGACCAGGCGAAACCACCCATGAGCTGCGCAGCGAGCGGGCAGAAGATGCCCGCGAGCATGCCGAGCCGCGCCGTGAGGAAGAGCCCTGCGGGGATCATCCACGCCGCGGTCACCGTGTTGACGAGCGCGCAGAGGAGCATCGTGAGCGTGCCCGCGACCGTGAGGCCCTGCGAGGAGAACGCCGATCCCGCGAGGTAGATGCCGAAGACCACGAGGTTCGAGAGCATGCAGAGCGCGAGGCACCAGAGCGCCTTGGCCCACCAGGCGCGCCTAAGCGGGAAGCCCAGGCCCAGAAGCCCCCGCATCCGCGTGCGCGCGTCCGCCCGCGCGACGCACGCCACCACGAGCGAGAGAGCCACGGGCAGGAAGAGCGCGTACCAGTAGTTCCACGCGCTGAAGATCTGCACGCCCCGGTAGGGCATCGCGCCGAGCAGCGGCATCGGCAGCGCCATGAGCACGGCCAGGCGAACCGGTGCCGCGTGGCGCGACTTCAGGGCCTCGGCGCGCAGGCCCGCGAGCAGGCCGCCTTTCTCGCCCGTCATGCCGCCACCTCCCCGCGTGCTCGTCGCCCTTCCCGGCAGAAGCTCATGAAGAGTTCCTCGAGGTCCTGCCCGGGCCGAAGCGCATCCTCGTAGGCGAGGCGCCCCCCGCAGATGATGCCGATGGTGTCCGCCATCTGCTGCACCTCGGAGAGGATGTGGCTCGAGACGATCACCGTCGTGCCCGCCGCCGCGAAGCCGCGGATCTGGTCGCGCAGCTCCTCGATGCCGATGGGGTCGAGGCCGTTGGTGGGCTCGTCGAGCACGAGCAGGCGTGGCCGGGCGATCAGCGCCAGCGCGAGCCCCAGGCGCTGCCGCATGCCCATCGAGAAGCGCCCGGCGCGCTTCTTCCCAGTGTCCGCGAGGTCCACGGCGGCGAGCACCTCATCTACGCGGCTCTCGGGAAGGCCCAGCAGCGTGGTGCGCACGCGCAGGTTCTCGCGCGCGGTGAGGTTGGGGTAGAGCGGCGCCTCCTCGATGAGGCTGCCGATTGCGTAGAGGTCCTCGCGGCGCCAGGCGTGCCCGGCAAAGAGGATCTCCCCGGCCGTCGGCCGCAGCATCCCGCAGATCATCTTGAGCGTTGTCGACTTGCCAGCGCCGTTGGGGCCGAGCAGCCCGTACACCTCGCCCTCGCGGATATGAAGGCTCACGTCGGCCACGGCGTCCTGCGCCTGGTCGCCGCGGCCGAAGCGCTTGGTGAGCCCGCGCGTCTCGAGCATGTAATCCATGGGCTTATCCTTTCTCTTCCGGGCGCGCGGGCCGAGTCGCCGTGCCCGCGCGCCTTACCTTTCGGGTTCACCATCCATGATGGGGCGCGTTTCTAACGAAGCCGTAACGGCCGTTGGGCTCTTTTGGTGCCAGCCCTTCTCGACCCGTACACCACTCATGGTGTGTTTATCGCGATAACAAGGACGGAGGTGCCAGTGGCACGCAATAAGTACCCGAAGGAGACGGTCGAGAAGATCAGGGGTGACGGCCCGGCGAGTGTTATTTTGCGAGCCATGCGCATTGAAAGCGACCTTTCGTGGTATAAGCTACTTGCCGGAAGCCGCGGCTTTCAGAGTACGGCTTACGTGTACGTTTAACCTCCGTGGGCGACGGGGCGCCGCAAGGCGTAGAATATCGCCCACCTGTAGGGGCCCGCAGCGATGCGGGCCCCGCTTCGTATGAAGGGGGCGTAGCCGATGAAGATCGTATCCACCTCCAGGACTTCTTCGACCTCGTCGAGGGCGACCGCGAGCTCATGCTTAAGCGCGACCGCCCCTGCATCGTGGTGGTGAGGCTGCGTTTCCACGGAAAGCGCAGGGACTTCGCCGTGCCGCTGCGTTCCAACATCGCCCCTAACGTGCCCAAAGACCAGTACTTTGCGTTGCCACCCCGCCCCACGACGCGCCCCGGCTGCCGCCACGGCATCCACTACATCAAGATGTTCCCCAGAACCAAGGCCTACCAGCGCCGCTTCAGGACCGAGGGCTCGGCCTACTACGAGACGCTCCAGCGCATCATCGACGGCAACACCAAGCGCATTGTCTCCGAGTGCCAGGCATACCTCGACCGCTACGAGCGCGAGGGAAGGCCTCACTTTGCCGTCGACATCGACCGCATCGTGGGGCTGCTGGAGGGCGAGAAGTAGGGCACCTCGGCTCAGTCTCGAGCCATGCGGAGTCGCTCAGCATTTTTGAACGCCGCGTGTGCGTCCCAGATACTTGAGAAACAAGCTGTGAAGTGCGGTGGCGCGCCCGTGCCCGTGCATAGCCGTCACCATTAGCGTCTACGCGGCGTCGGCTTCAAGTGGAACTGGCGCCGCTGCTGTATATGGTTTGCCTTGCTGCAAATGGCGGTATCAATGACCGCGATGCTTCTGCTTGTGCTTCAGTTTTCTCTGCTCGAAGCGCGCATCAGCCTCTTCCGCGCGGCGTCGGCTTCTTGCATGAGCTGACTCCTGCTTCATCGCTTCTCTCTGTGCCACGAGTGCCTGCTGCGCCTTTGTGCTCATCGCGGGCCGATTAAGGGCTTTCGCCGCCTCGCGAGCGCGTCGCTTGGGGTTCTTCGCGGGCTTGCTTGTTTCCGTGGACTCGTCGTCGAAGAACGAGAGCTTCTCCCATTCGCTTGTAACGAATCGCAGGATCTCCTCATCGGACGGCTCCGCGCCGAAGACGATGCGGGCGGCGTCATACCCGCCGTCCTCGACATGCTCCGCCAGCCCGACCCAGAATTGGCCGTCGTGATATACGGTCAGGGTGGACGACACGCTGATCTGCATGGCTGGTTCCTCCTTTATGTAGATGACCATGCAGAGAGGGGACAACCAAGGAGGCAGGTTACTGATGCGGATCCCCGTACGCCCTTATGCATGCTGCTCCGCCGCTTCCGAAACTAAGTGAGAATAAGTTATCGGTACGCTTTTTTATAAAATGTAAAAAAGTACCCCCATAACTGATAAAATGGACGCTGAAAAAAGGGGTGCATCTTGCGTATATACCGACGTGAAAAGTATCTGAAGCAAATGCGTGGTTTCTACCACGATGACGGGATGATCAAGGTAATCACCGGTGTTCGCAGGTGTGGTAAATCCTGCCTCATGCAATCAATCGCAGACGAACTTGTGGAATCCGGTGTAGCGAGCGACCACATCATCTATATCGACCTTGACTCACGGGAGAACAGGAAGGTCAAGACGACCGATGAGCTCGAAAATCTGATTGACATGTCGACCCCAGCAGACACTGAGGGGACGAAGTACCTCTTCATCGATGAGATTCAGAACGTAGAGGAATTCGAGCTGCTCATCAACGGCTACCGGACAGATGGCGGTTGGTCCATCTTCATTACCGGTTCGAATTCATATCTGCTTTCTGGGCAGCTTGTTACAAAGCTGACGGGTCGCTATATCGAGTTCGAGGTGTTCCCACTCGATTTTGCGGAATATATCGATATGAAGCGTTTTCTCGGCAAGCCCGTCAATGACCTTCTCGTGGGAGAGTTTACCGAGTACCTGACCCTTGGAGGCTTTCCCAAAGCGCTGGAGTATGAGGGCGAGGATGAAAAGCGCACCTATATCAAAAGTGTTATTCATGAGATCTTTGAAAAGGACGTCAAACATTCGAACAAGATTAAGAATGTCTCGGTTTTCGATGCCGTCCAGACGTATCTCATCAACAACTTTGGTGCGCCGACGAACCTGAAGAACCTCCTTGCGTACTTCAATGATGTCGAGAAGATTCCCATCAAGCGCGAAACGCTCAATCGGTATATCCAGATTCTTGTTGACGCGAAGATCCTTTATCGCTGCTCGAGGTTCGATCTCAAGTCTCGGCGATCGCTTATCCGCGAAGAGAAGTACTACCTGGCTGATCCCGGCTTCTATTTCGCCATGAACACGGATGCGAGGATTAACTACGGGCCGGCGTTGGAGAACGTGCTCTACCTCTATCTTGCATCGCGCGGGTACGAGCTTTCTGTGGGCCGTATTGGGAAGCTCGAGTGTGACTTCATCGCTCGTAGGCGCAATGCTTACGCCTACATCCAGGTCTCTATGTCGATTGCCGACAGAGGCGTCGAGGAGCGCGAGTACAGGCCGTTCGGCCACATCAGGGATGGGTATCCGCGCTACTTGTTCACGCTTGATCCTCTATTGCAGGAGAGGGATGGCGTCAGGCACCTTAACATGGCGTCGTTTATGCAAGATGGCGGTGATCTTATTTGAGCGGCGGCCAGATTCTTTTGCTCCCTAGTGCGCAAACAGTGCGGGCATCAAATGGGGACCATTGCCTCACGTAGAATCGATAGATTGAAAACTTGTTTTGATGTTGACAGGCTTTTGACCAGTGGCTCCTATTACTAAGTGGGAGTAGCTGAAACGAGGCGACTGCATAGCTCCATCTGTTTTGGTTACAACAAAATGTGTGCCGCGCGCCTGCGGCATGAAGGAGGGAGATTTCTATGAATATCGTTGTATTGAGCGGCAGCCCGCGTAAGGGCGCCAATACCGATACCATGGTCGAGGCGTTTGCCGAGACCGCGCGTGAGGGCGGCAATACGGTCGAGGTCGTCCGTGTTGCCAGCAAGAAAATCGCTGGTTGCCTGGGGTGTCAGTATTGCTTCGCCCATGAGGGCACTTGCGTGCAGAAGGATGACATGGCCGACGTGATCGAGTCGCTGAAAGGCGCCGATATGGTTGTCTTCGCTTCGCCTATCTACTGGTTTGATATCACTGCGCAGGAGAAGGCCGCCATCGACCGCCTGTACGCCTTCGGTGTTACAGGCTTCCCGTTCACCAAGACGGCCCTTTTGCTCGATAGCCACAGCGAGGGCGTCTATGATGCGGCGATCGCTATGTACAAGTCAACTTGCGCATACTGCAAGTGGGAGGACCAGGGCATTGTCACCATTAGCGGCATGACCGAGCGCGACAGCATGGCCTCCTCGCCCAAGTTGGAAGAGGTGCGAGAGCTCGCTCGCAAGCTCGCCTAAGGACAAGAAGAACGCATGGCAATCGGTGTTGGTGGAAAATGCTTGCTATCCTTACCAAGAGGAATGCTGATTGCCATGCGTTGATGCTTCCGCGGACAATTCCGGCGTGCTAAAACGCCTTCTCGTTCAAGAATTCCCTGAACGCGGGAATGTCAAAGCCAACGAGACCACGCCCGCGCTCTCCAATGACGCCGTCCTCCAGGAGGCGGCGTTTGTATTGGCTTGCGTAGTTGCTGGCGACGCCCATGCGTTTGGCTATCTCCGAGACCCTGCTGGGGCCAGAATCGGGCAGCATCGCGAGCAAAAACTCAATGTCTTTATCGGAAAGCTCCCGATAGGTCGTTTCGAGAGAAGCCCGATGCCATGCTTCTCGAGTTGCCTGAAGATGCCATTCATGCACGTGCGCCAGTTGCCCTGGGCTTCTTGAACATATGTCCAATCGATGCCCACTGGACCAATTTGAACACCGTTCATGCGCGCGTGAGACTGTGAAAGGTAGCTATCTGCCGCTTCTTTGGTTCGCTCGATAATATCTTCGAGCATGCCTGGCATGGCGGAGCCATTTGCTGTACTCCATGGTGGCTCCTTTGCAAGTTTTGCTAATTTTTGCAACTTTTGCTAACTTTTGCGAGTTTTGCTAACGGCTTAGGACGGTGCGGGAACCCCCCGTATCGTCGACATTTCCGAGGATGACCTCCGCAACGAGCGGGGTCCGGGGCGCGATATTGCTGCGCTCCGGACCCCGCTGCTTTGTAAAACTATGGCGGTTCTGCCGTCGTCCTAATCAAACAAACTCGGCATGTCGTTTTCCTTCATAAGTGCACCGGCGGAGGGGAGGCTCTGCGCGGTGAACTTCTCGGCCGAGACGCCGGCGCCAAGAATCTCCTCGGTCGTGCCGACGGTGGTGACCGAGCGGCCCTTCTTGGCGGTAAAGGCCTGGACGCCCTGCGTGTTGGTGGTCGTCTTGGTCTTGAGCAGCGACGTGTTGAAGTTCATCAGGCGGTAGTCGCTCGAGACCAGCGCGATGTCGCGGTCCTCCTTGAGCACCTGGGCATACAGCAGCTTGCTGCCACCGTAGATGGCGTTCTTAAGGCGTTTGCGGTTGGTCTTGGTGACGTATCCAGAAAGCGCGACGCGCACCACGCGGCCGTTCTCAAAGACAAACAGCACGTCGGCCTTGTAGTCCTCGGGGTCGATGACCCAGATGACACTCTCGTCGGGTTCCATCTCGAGGTCGGTGGGCAGGTACGAGCCCAGCTGAGCCGACTTGGTGTCCTCAAACGCCGCAACCTTGCACTTGTACACCTGACTCTTGTTGGTAAAGACCAGCAGTTCGTGGGTGTTGGAGGACGGGAATTCGATAAAGGGTTTGTCACCGTCCTTGTACTTGAGCGTGGTCGCCTTCTTGAGCACGCGGTCCGTCATCTTCTTAAGGTAGCCATCGCGCGAGAGCATGATGGTCACCGGGTACTCCTCGACCTCGGGCTCCAAGCTTACCTCGATAACCTCATGGGGCTCGATTCTGCCCGTACGGCGCGGCATCACGTACTTCTTGTTGACCGCGGCCAGCTCGTCGCTGATGACCTTCTTGATGTTCTCCTCGCTGGAGAGGATCTCCTCAAGCTCGGCAATCTCGCCCTCAAGCTTGGCGATGTCCTTGGTGCGGTTGAGGATGTACTCCTCGTTGATGTTGCGGAGCTTGAGCTCGGCAACAAACTCGGCCTGGGTCTCATCGATGTCGAAACCCTTCATAAGGTTGGGCACGACCTCAGCCTCGAGCTTGGTGCCGCGGATGATGGCGATGGCCTTGTCGATGTCGAGCAGAATCGCCTCGAGGCCGTGCAGCAGGTGCAGGCGCTCGGACTTTTTGCCTAGGTCAAAGTTAATGCGGCGACGCGTGGACTCAATACGCCACTTGACCCACTCGTGCAGAATCTGGCGCACGCCCATAACACGGGGATAGCCGTCGACGAGCACGTTGAAGTTGCACGAGAACGAATCCTGCAGCGTGGTCGAGCGATAGAGCTTGGCCATGAGCTTGTCGGGGTCGACACCGCGCTTAAGGTCGATGGCGATGCGCAAACCCGAGAGGTCGGTTTCGTCGCGGATGTCGGCAATCTCCTTGACCTTGCCCTCTTTGGAGAGCTTGACGATGCGCTCGATAATGACATCGGTCTTGGTGGTGTAGGGGATCTCGTAGACCTCGATAATGCGCTCTTCGGGAATCCAGCGCCAACGGGAGCGGATCTGGAAGCTGCCAAGGCCGGTCTCGATAATCTTTTCCATCTCCTCGCGGCGGTAGATGATCTCGCCGCCGGTCGAGAAGTCGGGCATGGGCATGTACTCGAGCAGGTCGCAGTCGGGGTCCTGCAGGTAGTGCATTGTGGCAGTGCATACTTCGTTGAGGTTGAAGCCGCAGATGTCGGACGCCATGGCGACGCCGATGCCTTTGTTGGCCGAGACGAGGATGTTGGGGAATGTGGTGGGCAGCAGGCGCGGCTCCTTCATGGCGCCGTCGTAGCTGTCGACGAAGTCGACCGGGTCCTTGTCGATGTCCTTGAAGATCTCGGCGCTGATGGGGGAGAGCTTGGCCTCGGTGTAACGCGAGGCGGCGTAGCTCAGGTCGCCCGAATAGTATTTGCCAAAGTTGCCCTTCGACTCCACGAAGGGGGCAAGCAGCGCTTCGTTACCCGTCGCCAGGCGCACCATCGTCTCGTAGATCGCGGCGTCGCCGTGCGGGTTGAGCTTCATAGTCTGACCCACGATGTTGGCGCTCTTCTGGCGCTCGCCCTTGAGCAGACCCATTTTGTACATGGTGTAGAGCAGCTTGCGGTGCGAGGGCTTAAAGCCGTCGATCTCGGGGAACGCACGCGAAACGTTGACGCTCATAGCGTAGGGCATGTAGTTGACCTCGAGCGTCTGCGTGATCGGCTGGTCGGTGACCTCGGAGTGCAGGCCGATGACGTTCTCGGCGTTAACCTGCTTTTTCTTTGGCTGGTTCTTCGTCTTCTTCTTTGCCACGATTTCCTCTTGAACTTCTTATGGGCCGTCGTTATCGATTTGCTGCTATTGCAGGTCCAGCTGGTCGAGGTATTCCTTGCCGTGCTCGGAGATATGGCGCTTGCGGCCTGCCTCGTCATTGCCCAACAACAGGTTGAACATGGTCTCCATCTTGGTGACGTCCTCGGGCTCCACCTTGATCAGGCGACGCGTCTCGGGGTTCATGGTGGTGAGCCACATCATGTCCGGATCGTTCTCACCAAGACCCTTGGAGCGGTTGATGGAGCACTTCTGGTCGCCAATCTCTTTGAGGATGCCGTTCTTCTCGAGCTCGGTGTAGGCAAAGTAGGTCTTCTCTTTGCAGTTGATCTCGTAGAGCGGCGACTCGGCGATATACACGTAGCCCTCGTCGATAAGCGTGGGCACCAGACGGTAGAGCATGGTGAGCACGAGCGTGCGGATGTGGTACCCGTCGACGTCGGCGTCCGTACAGATGATGACCTTGTTCCAGTTGAGGTTGTCCAGGTCAAAGGCGCCAAGGTTCTTGATGCGCTTGTCTTTGATCTCCACGCCGCAGCCCAGCACGCGCATGAGGTCCATGATGATGTCGGACTTAAAGATGCGCGGGTAGTCCTCCTTCAGGCAGTTGAGGATCTTGCCGCGGACGGGCATAACACCCTGGAACTCGGCATCGCGCGACGTGCGAATGGCGCCTGCTGCCGAGTCACCCTCTACGATGTAGATCTCGCGGCGGCTCTTGTCCTTGGAGCGGCAATCGATGAACTTTTGCACACGGTTGGCCATGTCGGTCTTCTGCTGCAGGTTGGTCTTGATGCTCTGGCGCGTCTTCTCGGCGTTCTCGCGCGAGCGCTTGTTGATGAGCACCTGCTCCATGATCTTGTTGGCGGCATCTTTGTTCTCGATCAAGTAGGTCGAGAGGCGCTCCTTAAAGAATGCCGTCATGGCCTGCTGGATAAAGCGGTTATTGATGGCCTTCTTGGTCTGGTTTTCGTAGGACGTCTGGGTGGAGAAGCAGTTGGTCACCAGTACCAGGCAGTCCTGGACATCTTGCCACTTAATGCCGCTCTCGTTTTTGTTGTACTTGCCCTGTTGCTTGATGTAGGCATCGATGGCGCTGGTCAGAGCACTGCGGGCGGCCTTCTCGGGTGAGCCGCCGTTCTCGAGCCACGATGAGTTGTGGTAGTACTCTTGCATCGTGAAGGTGCGCGAGAAGCACATGCAAGCAGTGATTTTTACGTTGTAATCGGGCAGGTCTTCACGGTCGCGACCACGACGGTCGGCCTCGATAAAGAAAGGCTCGGTGAGGTAGTCGGTACCGACCTTCTCGAGCACATAGTCCTCGATGCCCTTGGGATAGCAGAAGTCCTCTTCGGAGAACTCGCCGTCGTCGCCCTCGATACGCAGACGGAAGGTCACGTTGGCGTTGACCACGGCCTGGCGGCGCATGGTCTCGCGATACCACTCGTGGGGGATGCTGATGGAGGTAAAGACCTCAAGATCGGGGCGCCATTTGATGGTGGTGCCGGTACGGTCCTCGTCGCTGGGCTCAATCTCGAGTGCCTTCTTTTTGGCACCGACGACCTTGCCCTTCTTAAAGTGCAGGGAGTACTTGTTGCCGTCGCGCCAAACCGTGACGTCCATGTACTCGGATGCGTACTGGGTTGCGCACGAGCCCAGGCCGTTGGTACCGAGCGAGAAGTCGTAGTCGCCGCCCTGGTTGTTATTGTATTTGCCACCGGCGTAGAGCTCGCAAAAAACGAGTTCCCAATTAAAGCGCTTCTCGGAGGGGTTCCAGTCGAGCGGGCAGCCGCGGCCGTTGTCCTCTACCTGAATGGAGCCATCGCGAAAGGCGGTAAGGGTGATGAGCTTGCCGTAGCCCTGGCGCGCCTCGTCAACGGCGTTGGACAGGATCTCGAAGGCGGCATGCGCGCAGCCATCGAGTCCGTCCGAACCAAAAATGACGGCGGGGCGCAGGCGTACGCGTTCCTCGTCCTTGAGCTGGCGGATACTGTCGTTACCATAGTTTGCGGTGTTTTTTGCCATACTCGCTCTCTCGGTGCTCCTTTGCTGCGTTTAAGTCATATAGATAGTCAAGGTAGCATAGCCCAGCCCATAGGCGATTCCAACCAACACGAAATCCATCGAACAATCGTTCGGATTAACGGGGATAGTGTTTAGTGGTAGCGCGGCATTGTTAAACAAATTTGGCAACCGATGAATTTTATTTAATAGAGACCTAGTTTTACTAAACAAAATCGAATGATGCTGATTGTGCGAGCGGGCACACCGATCGACTATCAATCACGTTTACTCGGAAAAAACCGAGTCGGTTTTGTCCGAGTAAGTTTGAAGACGGCCGAATGCGTCCTGCTGCGTTTGCGGTTGGATGCGTTTATCAAAAACGTGCCATGCGGATTGTTGGCGAAAAGACGCCGTGCCAAGCTCGAGGCAGAACTCGACTCCTCTGACGATATCTAATGCGTAATGGGCTGGCTCTGGGTATCCAGAACCAGCCCATTTTGATGTTCTATGAGCCGAGTTGGCGTCTCTCACAAAGGTAACTAGGAGCTAGCGAGGCCTATCCGAATTGCCCTCATTGGCGGTATCTTTTTCGAGCGCCGTGCGGCGGGCGCTGTAGGCGACGA
>OFMV01002713.1_pt1 | contig 11249 bp, 10 predicted proteins | sample 1541881 | NCBI WGS metagenome assembly OFMV01 (sample SAMN04209220, study PRJEB22552) | human gut metagenome | biome: gut; material: feces | host: Homo sapiens | place: USA: Oklahoma
GTAAAGCGGGTCCTGCACTGCGATGCAACAACAAGGGCGGATATGAACGTTTTTTTCATCAGATACTTTCTACTGCCGAGATATTTTCTCCCCAACAACTACAAATTTATACTCTCTTCATGCAGGTAATCGCCATCGCTCCCGGTCCAATATGGCATGCAATGCTCAGTGACAGCGAACCTTCTACCAGTTCGTAATCCGGAAACCGGGTCTGGATTTCATTTTTCCACTCATCCGCTTCTTCTTTGCTGCACGTATATGCCATTCCGAGAAGCATCTGATCTTTTACATCTGCAAAACGGTCTGTCAGATCTTTTTCAATGGCATTGAGCATCGTCTTCTTCGCTGCCTTCCAGCCTCTGACTTTTGCAAATGCATCCAGCTTCTCTCCCTGGATCTGAAGAACCGGCTTTAAATTCAATACCGTTCCTATAGCTGCTGCTGCCGGAGTGATTCTTCCACCCTTTTTCAGATACTTCAACGTATCTACTGTGATATAGATACTTGCCTGCATTTTTTCTTTTTCCAGCACCTGTCTGATCTCTGCGGCAGATTTTCCCTCATCACGCAGCTTGATCGCATCGTAAACTGACTGTTCCTGGGTAACGGAAATTCTCTGATTATTTACAACCTGCACTTTTTCATCATAATCCTGTGCCAGTGAAAGAGCCGTTTCGCAGGTACTGCTCAGACCACTTGACATCGGAATGCACACAATTTCATCATAATCCTCTAAAAGCTTATCCCACAGATCCATGACATCTCCCGGCGATGGCTGGGATGTGGAAATTTCAGAATCAGCTCCCAGTTTTTCATAGAACTGTTCCTGTGAAAGTGTAATATCTTCTAAATATAATTCACCGTCAATGAAAAACGGCATCGGAAGCACGTAGATCCCCAGTTCTTCACCCCGCTTCTGCGTAATTCCGCTATTGCTGTCCGTTACTATTGCAACTTTACTCATTCAACTTCTCCTTCTCAAGCGGGCATACCGAAGTGTCCGCATTCCTTTCTTTGCATCCCATTCCCGGGACTTTTGTATTTTAATTTTTAAAACTGTGGATCGGTGCAGGGATTCTTCCCTTTCTGTTAATAAATGCATCACAGCCAAACTCATTTACCGGCATGATCGGAGCATATCCGAGAAGTCCTCCAAACTCTGCCGTATCCCCTACATCTTTCCCGATCACCGGAATCAGACGGACTGCCGTTGTCTTCTGGTTCACCATACCAATCGCCATCTCATCTGCAATGATACCGGAAATTGTTGCAGCAGATGTCTTACCCGGAATTGCGATCATATCCAGTCCTACGGAGCATACACAGGTCATTGCTTCGAGTTTCTCCAGCGTCAGCGATCCTGCATGAACCGCATCAATCATGCCCTGATCTTCACTGACCGGAATAAATGCACCACTCAAACCTCCCACATAGGAAGATGCCATAACACCACCTTTTTTCACCTGGTCGTTCAGCATGGCAAGGGCTGCCGTTGTTCCCGGAGCACCTACCCGCTCAAGTCCGATCTCCTCCAGAATCTCTGCAACACTGTCCCCTACTGCCGGAGTTGGTGCAAGGGAAAGATCCACAATACCAAACGGGATTCCCAGTCTTGCAGAAGCTTCTCCTGCCACAAGCTGACCCACTCTCGTGACTTTGAATGCGGTCTTCTTGATTGTCTCACAAAGGTCCTCAAATCCTTTTCCACGCACTTTTTCCAGTGCCTTCTTAACTACACCTGGTCCGCTGACTCCTACATTGATAACTGCATCTGCCTCTGTCACTCCAAGGAATGCACCCGCCATAAACGGATTATCATCCGGTGCATTACAGAAAATCACCAGCTTTGCACATCCAAGGGAATCATTATCCTTTGTGGCTTCTGCCGCTTCTTTTACGATCTGACCACAGAGTCGTACCGCATCCATATTGATCCCGGTTTTCGTCGATCCAACATTTACGGAACTACAGATCCGTTCTGTCTCAGCCAGTGCCTGGGGAATGGAACGGATCAGATTCTCTTCACTCTTCGTCATCCCTTTTGAAACGAGTGCTGAGTATCCTCCAATAAAATTCACACCGACTTCTTTCGCCGCCTTATCCAGTGTCCTTGCGATCGTCACATAATCTTCCGGAGTCTTACAGGCTGAGCCACCAACCAGTGAAACCGGAGTAATGGAAATTCTCTTGTTCACGATCGGGATTCCAAATTCTTTTTCGATATCCTGTCCTGTAGATACAAGATCCTTTGCAACTGTCGTGATCTTATTATAAATATTCTGATTTAACTGATCCAGATCAGAGTCAATGCAATCCAGGAGGCTGATTCCCAGGGTGATCGTACGGACATCCAGGTTCTCATGCTCGATCATCTTATTTGTCTCTGAAACTTCATACATATTAATCATAATCTTATCCTCATCTTCTATGTCTCTTCACTGCTGTACGGTAAATCCTATAATCTGTGCATCTTCTCAAAAATCTCTTCTCTCTGGCAACGGATACTTACTCCAATTTCTTTTCCGAGTGTATCCATTTCATCGCATACCTCTGTAAAGTCTTTTTTCAGATTTGAAACATCAACAATCATCATCATATTAAAATATCCCTGCACAATCGTCTGAGAGATATCTAAAATATTGATCCCGTTCTCCGCCAGATATGTACACACTCTCGCAATAATTCCCACCGTGTCTTTTCCAAGTACTGTGACAATACATTTTTTCATTTTCATTGTACCTCCGCTTTTTGTTATAAATCTGATCATACCGTAATGATCTCTGAAACTGAATCTCTGCTTGCAACAAACATATCAAGATTTTCTCCCTTATACTCATTATCCGCCAGAGTCACTTCCAGTTTTACTGTCTCATAAGCAAGCTTTGCATAATTATTCTCCTTGCTCAGATGTCCCAGCATAATATGTTTCAGATTATCATGTAGTATATCACAAAGGAGCTGTCCTGACAATTCATTTGATAAATGACCTCTGTCTCCGAGAATCCTCTGCTTCAGATAATATGGATATCCACCGACCTCCAGCATATGGATATCATGATTTGCCTCCAGCAGAACCGCATCTAGATTCTGTAAATTTTTCACTGTATACGAATCATACTTGCCGAGATCTGTTGCAACAGCAACGGACTTTGCTCCGCACTCCAGCCGGTATCCTGCCGGTTCGTTCGCATCATGTGAAATCTCAAAAGGATGAATATCAATATCCCCCAGCGTAAACGGCTCATCTGTATGGATCGGATGATATAATCCCTCCGGCATCTTTCCGAGTCCTGAATAACTTTTTATTCCTTCTAATGTACCTTTTGTGGCATAGATCGGGATCTGATACTTTCTGCTGAATACCCCCAGTCCCTGAATATGATCTGAATGTTCATGCGTGATCAGGATTCCATTCAGATCATTCCCTTTCAGATCCAGGGTCTTCAGTCCTTCTTCGATTCTTTTTTTACTGATTCCAGTATCCACAAGCAGATGCGTATTATCACTTCCCACATAAATACAGTTCCCGCTGCTTCCACTTGCAATGCTGCACATTCTCATTTTATAACTTATCTCCTATTTGTCTTTTTGTATCTTCAAAGTCTCCACTGTTATCAATCACTGCCTGACATGCCTGCCGGAATGTATCTTCCGATGGCTGTGAAGCGATCATATCTGTAATCTTCTCATCTGTATAATGCCTGGAGGCTTTCAGTCTCTGCCTGCGGATATTTTCAGAAGTATAAATATACCACATCTCATCGCACAGCTCTCTTCCTGTATCTGTCAGAAGTGCCGCTTCTACGACATACAGAGGCTTTCCCTGCTTTCTCTTCTCAACAATATTCTTCTGCACCCATTTCAGCACTGCCGGATGCACGATTGCATTCAGGCATTGCAATTTTTCCGCACTTGAGAATACCATTTTACCCAGTTCTTTCCGATCCAGTTCCCCGTCTTCTCCAACGACAGCATCACCAAATTCATCTACGATCTTTTTGAAACATTCTGTTCCTTTTTTCTGAAGCTGCTTTGCAACTTCGTCCATCTGACAGATACACGCTCCATACTCCTGTTCCATCCAGGCAAGTACTGCACTTTTTCCGGAGCCTACCCCTCCAGTGATTCCTATTACTTTCATATTATTTTGCCTCATACCAGTTCTTTCCTGTATGCATATCTGCCAGAAGCGGAACTGACAGACTCGCTGCATGTTCCATCTCTTCTTTTAAGATTTTTTTCACTTCGTCTACTTCCTCTTCTGCCGCTTCGATCAGAAGCTCATCATGCACCTGCAGGATCATTCTTGACTTCATATTTTGCTTCTTCATCTCATCACTTACACGGATCATCGCAATCTTGATGATATCTGCCGCAGTTCCCTGAATCGGTGCATTCATCGCCACACGTTCTCCAAAACTTCTCTGCATAAAATTGCTGGATTTCAGCTCCGGCACCGGCCTTCTTCGTCCGAATAATGTCACTGCATAGCCTTTTTCTTTTGCATCTGCCACACACTGATCCAGAAAAGTCTTGATCCCCGGATAGGTCTCAAAATAATGTTCAATATACCTGGCTGCCTCTTTTCTTGTAATACTCAGATCCTGACTTAAGCCAAAAGAACTGATTCCATAAACGATACCAAAATTAACTGCCTTGGCATTCCTTCTCTGAAGATCTGTCACCTCATCAAACGGTACATGAAATACCTGGGATGCCGTCATCCGATGAATATCCCTTGCCTCCCGGTATGCCTGAATCAACTGTTCATCCCCCGAACAATGGGCAAGAATCCTCAGTTCAATCTGAGAATAATCTGCATCCACAAATACGCAGCCTTCTTTCGGCACAAAAACTTTACGGATCAGACGCCCCAGTTCCATTCTCACCGGAATATTCTGAAGATTCGGTTCTGTACTGCTGATTCTTCCTGTTGCAGTAATTGTCTGGTTAAATTTACCATGAATCCTTCCATCCGGCCCGATAAATGTGGCAAGCCCGTCAGCATAAGTCGATTTTAACTTTGTAAGCTGCCGGTATTCCAGAATCTTTGCCACGATTGGATACTCCGGTGCAAGCTTATCCAGCACATCTGCTGCTGTAGAATACCCGGTCTTGGTCTTCTTGGCATGCGGCATTTCCAGTTTTTCAAAAAGGATCACTCCCAGTTGCTTTGGAGAATTAATATTGAATGTCTCTCCCGCCATATCATAGATTTCTTTTTCCAGTTCTACAATCCGGTTTCCAAGCTGGTCTCCATATGCCTTCAATGCTTCACCTTCCACATGGATTCCTGCCTGTTCCATTTCATACAGAGTAAATACCAGCGGCATCTCGATTTCCCGGAACAATTTCGTCATCCCGGTTTCTTCCATTTTCCGGTTCAACGGTTCTACTGCCATATATGCCGTATAAGCTTCGTAGCATGCCTTTGTACTTTCCTCTGTCTTTTCATCAATCAGAAGACCCAGTTGTTCTCTCGCTACATCCTCATAATCATAATCACTCTTTAATGGATTCAAAAGATAAGCTGCCACAATCACGTCAAAACTGTTCTCTCTCTTTGCCTGCGGTAAATAATTGAGAGATTCTTTCAGTCCACACATAGAAAATACTTTCACCTTCTCAGCCAGACCAGAAATCATTCCTGCCAGAGTTTCAAAATCCATCTCCATATCACACGGAATCGTAACCGTCTTTTTCTCAGTATAACAAAGTGCGATTCTGCCAATTCCTGATGGATGTGCAAACAGCGGCAATACATTTCCCTTATCTTTGGAAAATGCAACTCCGACCTTCTCTGCCTTCTCTGCCTCTTTAAATATCTTTTCAATCGCAGCTTTTCCTGTCACTTCACAAAAGGTTGCTTCCACATCATTTGCTGAAGTTTCTACATCGAACCGTCCCAGCAGATTCTTAAACTGAAGCTTCTGAAACAGCTCATGTGCTTCTTTCGTATAAGGGTTACCGTGTCTTGCTCCATTCAAATCAAATTCTGTCTCCGCATCCAGCCTAATAGTCGCCAGCGTCTTACTCATCTGTGCCTGCTCCCAGAACTCTTTCAGATTCTTGCTTGCTCTTGGCGGCTTTAATTCGTCTACATGCTCATATGCGTTTTCAATCGTCTTATATTCCTGGATGATCTTTGTCGCCGTCTTTTCTCCAATTCCCGGAACTCCGGGAATATTATCCGATGTATCGCCCATTAAAGCTTTTACATCAATAAATTCTGTCGGAGTCACTCCATAACGCTCTTTCACATCAGCCGCAAGATAATCTTCGATCTCTGTCTTTCCCTGCTTTGTCTTCGGAATCCGCACCTTGATATGCTCCGTGGTAAGCTGAAGTGTATCACGGTCTCCTGAAATGATCGAGACATCCAGTCCCTCTTTTTCACATTGATGAGAAATCGTTCCAAGAAGATCATCTGCTTCCAGTCCTGCCTGTTCAATGATCTCGATATTCATTGCCTTCAGAACCTCTTTGATCACCGGAACCTGCTGACGCAGTTCCTCTGCCATCGGCTTTCTTGTTCCTTTATATTCCTGATACATTTCATGCCGGAAAGTCGGTGCATGCACATCAAATGTCACCGTCAGATATTCTGGTTTTTCCTCATCCAGTATTTTGAACATAATATTCAGGAAACCATATACCGCATTCGTATGAAGTCCTTCCGAATTTGTCAGATCCGGTACGCCATAAAATGCCCGGTTCAGTATGCTATGTCCATCGATCAGTACAATCTTCTCTCTCATCTGAAACTTCTCCTCAATCTTTGCTCTTTACACTGCTGATCCACTGCCCGTGAAACCCTCAGTTTCTTTATAACCCAACAATAAAGTATACACTAAAAACTATCTTTTTAAAAGGCTCATTTTATGGTATTATGTACGCATCATTAAAAATAAAAGAGGAAATAAATATGGATAGTATTATATTTGACGTAGATGGCACTTTATGGGATTCTGTAGATCCCGTGGCTGAATCGTGGAATCTTGCGATCGCCGAAAATACCGATATGACACCTGATCTGACACGGGACTCTCTTGCATGGCTCTTTGGAAAAACCATGACTGAAATTGCCGATGCACTTTTTCCCCAGATTCCACTCGACGAAAGAATGCGACTCCTTACGATCTGCTTTGATTATGAAAACCGATATCTCGAAACTCACCCGGGGAAAATGTATGATGGTGTTGTTGATACGATCAGAGAACTTTCCCTCAGATATCCACTCTTCATTGTCAGTAATTGTCAGTGTGGATATATTGAAGTCATGATGAAATCATCTGGGATCGAACCTTACATCAAAGATCACCTCTGCTTTGGAGAAACCCAGCTTTCAAAAGATCAGACACTTTTACAGTTGATTGGGAAAAATGGGCTGAAATCTCCGGTTTACGTTGGTGATACGCAGGGCGATGCTGATTCCTGCTCCAGGGCTGGTATTCCTTTTATTTTTGCTGAATACGGACTGGGCGATGTCCCGGATGCAAAAGTACGGATTGCACGCTTTGAGGAATTACTGAAGATTGCCGATAAATAAGGATAAAATACCACCAGCATTGAGGGAGCATCTTTCTTAACACAAAAAATCCCTGAACTCCTTGTAAACACTGGATTTACAGGAGATTCAGAGATTCTGTCTGATGCCGCTGGCCGGACTCGAACCGGCACGGCTACTAACCGCTTGATTTTGAGTCAAGTGCGTCTGCCAATTCCGCCACAGCGGCTTATTTTGTCGGTTCATTATTCCCCGAACCGACTTTTTAATGATATCATATTTGCTTATTTATTTCAACCACTTTTTTATTACTCACCAAGTTTTTTGCCTATCTCAAAGCAATCAAATGTAGCGAAATAATCCTTCGGTGTCTCAGCACGACGGATCATCTGCACGCTTCCATCTTCTTTCAGCAATAACTCCGCTGACTTTAATTTTCCATTGTAATTGTATCCCATGGAAAAGCCGTGAGCCCCCGCATCATGAATCACCAGGTAATCTCCTCTTTCAATCTCTGGGAGCATTCTGTCAATCGCAAATTTATCATTATTCTCGCACAGAGATCCTGTCACATCGTATTTATGGTCACATGGTTCATTCTCTTTTCCAAGAACCGTAATATGATGATATGCTCCATACATTGCCGGACGCATCAGATTAACTGCACATGCATCTACACCAATATAATCTTTATAAGTCTTTTTCTCGTGAATCGCTTTTGTAACAAGGCAGCCGTAAGGTCCCATCATGTAACGTCCCAGTTCTGTAAAGATTGCTACATCACCCATTCCAGCAGGGACTAATACTTCCTCATAGACTTTACGCACGCCTTCTCCGATCGCATAAATATCATTCGGCTCCTGATCCGGTCTGTACGGAATACCAATTCCGCCTGACAGATTGATAAACTTAATATTTGCACCTGTCTCATTTTTAAGACGTACTGCCTGCTCAAACAAAACTTTCGCAAGCATCGGATAATAGTCATTTGTCACCGTATTGCTGGCAAGAAATGCATGGATTCCAAACTCTTTTGCACCTTTGCTTTTCAGGATTTTAAATGCTTCCGTGATCTGTTCTGTTGTCATACCATATTTGGCATCTCCCGGATTGTCCATGATATCATTACTGATCTTAAATAAGCCGCCTGGATTGTAACGGCAGCTGATCGTCTCAGGAATATGTCCGATCGCACTTTCAAGGAACTCAATATGGCTGATATCATCCAGATTGATGATCGCACCAAGTTTATCTGCCAGACGGAAATCCTCTGCAGGAGTATCATTTGACGAGAACATAATATTATGTCCCGTTACACCTACTGCTTCTGAGAGCATCAGCTCCGTATAAGATGAGCAGTCACATCCACAACCATACTCCTTCAGGATATCCAGAAGGAACGGATTTGGAGTTGCCTTTACTGCAAAATATTCTTTATATCCCGGATTCCATGAAAATGCTTCTTTTAATGCCTTTGCATTCGCACGGATTCCTTTCTCATCATAAAGATGAAACGGCGTCGGGTAGGTCTTTACGATCTCTTCAACCTGTTCCTTTGTAACAAATGGTTTCTTGCTCATCTTTCTTCTCTCCTTTTCGTATCTTTATCAGTTCAATTTCATTTGCAAGTGCATTTTTAAATACTGTCACAAAATTTCTCTGACCGGAATAGACACACGTATTCATGCTGCCCATTCCATATTCTCCTGAAAGAACATAGCGGGAATCTACAATCAGTCCGATCTGCTGCTCTTTTTTCCTGGTTACATAAACGATAACTTCTTTCATCGGAAAAGATTCATCCGTAATCAGAACAACCTTTTTTCCTCTTCTCACCAGTTGTAGAAGTTCCTCTTTAAATTCCTCCAGGCATCCTTTAGAACAGGAAAAATAGACCCGTTCTTCTGCTCCGGTCAATAAATGATGAATTTTGTCTGCAATATTCTTCTTACCTTCAACCGTAATATATCCATCCTCTTCCACGGACTCGCTGGGAAGATTCTGCTGAAGCCATTCCAGCTCTTTTTCAAGTCTCCGGATCCGGTTTCCACAAAACTCCTGTGGAACAATGGGGATATAACGCTTTGCATCGCCCTCTACCAGATATGCAGCACCTTTTTCCACCATTGCTGCAAGCGAAGCATAGGCATTCGACCTGGAAATCCCGGTATCTCTTGCAATCTCATACCCGGTCTTTTTTCCCCCTTCAAGAAGCTTTCTGTAAATAAGAGCTTCCTGCCTGGATAACCCGAAATGCATCAGGTATTCAATTTCTCTGCTTTCATCCATTCTCTGCTCTTCTCCATAGTAGTTCTTTACAGGAACACTATACATCACAGCCTGTCTGCTGTCAATGAAAATACCTTTGAAAAGTTATTTTTGAGAATCTTTTTCATTTGCTTTATCTATCACTGGCAGATTCCTTACGGATGCATGCCATTTAAAATCATTCTGACAACCTCTTCCGGTGTCTCTGCAAGCCCGTCAGCTCCCGCTTCCTCCAGTTCTTCTTTCGATCCGTACCCGTACAGAACACCGATGGCACGGATTCCTTCTCTATTTGCACCTTCAATATCATAGCACCGGTCTCCAACCATTCTGATTTTCTCCCGGTCTTTTTCTTTGCACTGTTCCAGGACATATTGGATCACTTCCTGCTTTTTTGTTCTTGCTCCATCCATGCAGGCTCCACCGATCAGATCAAAATACTTCGCAAATCCAAAATGTTCTGCAATCATTTTTGCAAATTTTTCAGGCTTTGACGTTGCCATTACAATCTTCAGTCCGGCTTCTTTCAAAGTCTTCAGCATTTCCATGACTCCATCATAGACCCGGTTATCAAAAATTCCTTCTTCCTGATAGTATTCCCTGTATAATGCCACCATCTCTGCTGCCTCTTTCTCTTCTATCCCACAACATTTCATAAACTGTTCCTGCAAAGGAGGTCCAATAAATTTGCGTAATTCATCCTCCGGTGGAATTTTCCTTCCAGCCTTTTTCAGTGCATACTTTACTGAATTTATAATCCCTGATCCCGAATCAGTGATTGTTCCGTCCAAATCAAATAATACGGTACTGATCTCCATCACCGTTCATCTCTCCTCTCTCACAGTACTTTTCTTCTTGAAACTATCTTTTTAAAAGCTTCTGATATGATCTTCAGCTTCATCTTCTGTCTTGATCACTTTGCGTATCACTACATAATATCCAAAATCATCATTGACTTTTATATAAACCCGATCGCCCTCTTTATGTCCCAGTAACGCCTTGCCAATCGGAGATTCTATACTGACAAGGCCATTCAATGAACTTCCCCGGACAGAAGTGACGATCCGGTAAGTTTCCACTTCATCATCATCCTCACAATACAGTTCCACTGTATTATTCAGTCCGATTTCATCTGCTTTGGAATGATCTTCTACAATTTCCGCAGTCTTGAGCATTCTCTCCAGGTAACGGATTCTGCTTTCATTCTGATTTTTTGCTTTTTTTGCCGCATGATATTCAAAGTTCTCACTCAGATCCCCATGAGATCTTGCTTCTTTTACCGCTTCGATCAATTCTTTTCGTTCCACCAGCTTACGGTGTTCAATCTCGGCTTTAATTTTTTCAACGTCGCTTTTCGTTAATCTTTCACGCATAATGAGTCCTTTCTGTATGAAATTAAAGATTTGTATTTGTTGGGGTGAAAATGATTCGGTAGCAGGAAGGCTTTTTGACAGAAGAGCGTCCATATCCGCAC
>OFMV01002717.1_pt1 | contig 11242 bp, 5 predicted proteins | sample 1541881 | NCBI WGS metagenome assembly OFMV01 (sample SAMN04209220, study PRJEB22552) | human gut metagenome | biome: gut; material: feces | host: Homo sapiens | place: USA: Oklahoma
AAGAATAGAAACTTGAGCGATATTTTTTTGACGCATAGATACTAGCATCGCGGACGCGCTTACATTTGTTCATCCTTTTTACAGGTGAACGGACGTCAAAATGATGCATTTTCATGCTTCACTGGTGCCTTGGAGCACCTCCGGAAACTGAACGGGTATGGGGCGGATTATGCATATTATTATTCGTCATAATCAACTAAAACTCAGAATCTTACTTCTGAGAAGTAAGATATATCCTTTTAAGTTCATCTACATCAAGAGCTTTTTTATTACGATGTACCATAGAATGACAGTTTGAACACAAGGCACATAACTCAGACTGAGGAATCTCGTGTTCCTCATCGTATTCTGAAAGAGGAGTTTTATGATGTACCTCTATAAATCCTTTTCCAATTTCTCCATAAACCTTTTCAAAATTAAAGCCACATACATAACATGTATAATTTGATGCTTCGAGGCATTTTTGTCTTGCATTGCGATTTCTTTGACGTCGAAGAACCTTAGCTTCTGTTAATCGTCCTTCTATTTGATGTTGCTCTTTTTCAAGTGAATCTTGTTCGTCGTTGTTTGGAACATTAAGCGATTTTAAATCTATATCATATTTTGAAGCATAAAATCGAACGTATGCATCAATAGCCTTAGAGGAAATATGCCCCTGAAATGCAATAAGTATCTCTTCGTCATTTTTTAACTTCGAAGAGATAGATATAAGTTCCTCAATACTATATACATCATCGAAAAGACAATGGAAATCTTTGCGAACGTGTTGCTTAATCAAGGTTGGCAGATTTTCTTCTGCAGCCTTGATTAATGCGTTAAGTCTATATCCTTTTTGACCTTCAACTTCACGGAGATACTTTCTGAACTCCTTTCTTATAGTTTTCTCTTGTTCTGTTAGTATCATACGTTACTTTTTTTAATAATAATATAATAGAGAACATCTTCATTGTTTCTTACAACTCTGACAGAACCATTTAATGAATCAAGATTCATATATTTGCTTTCAGACTTGTAACCGCCACTGATACCATGGTCAGGACGAATTTCAACAAGACTTCCATCTGTAGTTTCTATTTTAAGCCATCTATGATGATCAGCATCATTAAAAGAATGTTTTGGGGCGATATTTAATACATCCAGGAACAATCTGTCTGTGTAAGCATCAGCATCTTCTTTGCTTTCGAAATTAAATGAGATAGGTGTCCAATCATTGAAGCGATCATTTTGACATCTACGTTTGCGTGAATCTAATTGTAGAGTTACATTGCTGATAGTAAAACCAAACAATGACTTCATTTCTCCTATTAAATATACAAGCATAAGGCTGGTCAATGCACTATTGACATACATATCACTAAAGGTAATATCTACCTTTTTATCTTTAAGTATGTCAAGAAGCATATCAATATCTTCTTTTTTAAGTACATACGGAGCAATAGCCTCTTTGAAATAATCTTTTATTTGAAATGAAGTAGCTCCAGTCAATCCTTCTCTAACTACCTGTGAAGATAGAATGTCGTAAGAAGGTTCAATTTGTTCTCCATATTTAACAACATTTGAATCTACAAAGACATGGCTACAATTCTTACCCCAATTATTTGAAAATGACAGGACTGTATCTTTATCTGTGAAATAGTGCCGAGTTTTGTTAGATGATTCCACAATGATAGCACTCTTCATGTGTCCCATATCTTTTATGAGTGAGACTTGACAATCAGGAAACTTATCCTTTAAGTTAATAAAAGGAAGTTTTGCTGTAATTGACGAATGAAGTTCTGGGTGATATTCTATGTAAAGCTTGACATTTTTACCGTTTGTCACAGCATTACTTATATACTTACCCATTTCAGAACGCAGGCTTGCCCAATCAGTTATCGTGTAGTCGTCTGTTATATCAGAAACAAACAATGAAATATTTTTGACTTCCGAATCTTTTATTGCTTGCTTCACAACATCTTTAAGTGACTGATATACCACTTTTGCTGTAGGACTGAACTTCTTGACATCTACGGGGATGTCTAATGCCTTGTTCTTTTGGCGATTCAACCAATCTAGAACTTTAGCTTTCGACAACAGACTGGCATATCTGTAATTATTTCTATCAACAAGACAACGTGCACAAGCTCCCCCTTCAACATGACAGTTGCATGTTGTTTCTTCTAATGTCTTTCTTGCTAAATCAAACACCTCTTGACAAAGAACTGGATTTATTAATTTCAATGAATATCCACATCCTCCTTTAGCTGTGTCGTAGATGAAGAGAACCCAAGCATTAAGTTCTTGTTTTATGCCGAAATCAATTTCTCCTTCGTCAATACCTTCACTTTGAGCTAATGCTCTTGTTAACACTACCCCTAAAGAATATACTAATTGTTCATCTGTTTCGAATTCTGCAGAACCTGCATCTTTCTTGAAACGAAGAACAGAATAACATGTAGAATGGATTCCTGTAAATACAACATGACGTGCAATGTCACTATCATTTGCTTCACAATCATCGCCCCAGAGTCTTTTATGACCAGATTTTACAGCATTAGGGATGCTTTCTTTGTTTGTATAGTCTGTATATTCTACTGCCGCACGACCACAGCGCTTACAGAAAGCAAAACCATGACCATTTCCTACATTATAAAACAAGATGGTGCCTGATTCCCCACTACTTATCACTTCACACATATTAATATCTTTGTGTTTGCTCCAATCTGTTTTGAGCAAAACAGGGCGTATGTCGTAATAGTGCTTGTCAGTTCTCTCCTCACGAGAACTGTCAATATTCTGGTCTGTGCGAAAACCTACAGGTTCATAGGCGAGAGTATATGAACTATTATCTTTATCAATTATGCCGTGATATGGATTATGACATACAGGACATAATAGATTTTCTGATAGGTTCTTTCGATAATCTGTATGACCGCAATGTGTACAATGATAGATACCCCTAGTCTGGGTTTCTTCATTGTAGGCACCAAAAAGTGATATACCTGCAGATACATAATTCTTTTCATTTACAACTACAGTCTGTTCTGGAGCATATTCATTTAATGCTGTATGAATATCGCGAGATGCAGTTGATGCTCTATGTAATTCTGATATCTCCTTGCGAATTTTTAATGCGTCTTGTTGTAAATTGTATTTCTTAATCTCATCAGATTCACTTGCAATGCTGTTCTGTAATTTTTCGGACTTTTCATATAGACGATGCAGTTTTATAGCCTGATCTCTATCCATAAAATCGAATGTAACAACACCAGTAGGCATATTTGCATTAGGTATAAACTGATGCTCAGATAGGTAATTCAAAAGGCCAACTGCTTTTGATTTACGAATCTGATTACTTATTGCCATTTTTCTGCGGTCGTCATCCTGGAACTGAATGAAGGCGTCAGACAATTCTTTAATACTATCATTATACTCTTTCTGTATATCAGTAATAGTATCTTTTGTAATATTAATTGTGTATGGGATATTCGTACCAAATACCTTACCAAACTTACGTCTTTCAGCAGAATTTGTACTCATATCTTCAAGAAATTGAACAAAAGCATCACAGGTAGATGTCATGAATTCATCTATTGATATTGTAGCCTGAATGCCGGTGCCATTATCACAAATAAACTGGCGGAAGAAGAAAGAATTTATGTGACGCTGGATTATAGTCTGACTTGGACGCACTTTTATCATGTGGTTTGTTGTTTGTAATGCCCACATTGGATTGGCAAAAGCATGCTGTCCAACTGGTGTATTGTTACATAAAGAGAATGCAATTGCCTTACTTTGACCCATACGACCTGCGCGACCAACTCGCTGTAAGTAGTTGGCCGCTGTAGGAGGGATGGTGTCCATAAGTACAACGTCAATGTCTCCAATGTCTACACCCATTTCCATAGTTGTAGAACAATGAAGTACATTAATAGAAGGATTCTTTTGGCTAAACGCCTTGGTATATTCTCTAAGAAGCTTTTTAGATTGTTGTGCAGAATGCTCTGCAGCTATATATGTTGGCTGTTTCTTATAAGAATATTTGTGGCGGTCACTCCAAAGCCCTTTTGTCTTAAGAATTTCGATTTCAGGGTTTGAATTTGCCCAATTGTCAACCTCGTCATTATCTTTAGGACGTATAGGCATTTTAATATTCTCAGACGAACATTTGTATCTTTCTATGAGTTTCTCATTAAGCTCACCGCATAACAATGGGCTATATCCACAAAAAGTAGTATCAATCAGTTTTCCTGTTACAGGACATTCTTTAACTTCCTTGGTGAGTTTTACAATACAAACTGTATTTTTCTCTTCGCCTGAAAGGTCAAGATAGTAACATCCTACATATTCATTGTTTTTGTGATAACGAGAAGTGTTATAGCCATCATTGTCATCTGCTTTGACCATTGTGATGACATTATTGTCAACAAGATCTTTCCAGGCATCATTCATGATGTCTGCGACATTTCTTTTGCGACATTGAAGTTCTGAAAGTGTAGTTATGCCAAGACCTGCACAAAGAAGCATAATTAAGCGGTTTTGTTTAGACGAGATTATACCATCTTCTTCTGCAATAATTGGCCAGTGAGATATTCCTTTTCTAATGTCGTTAGGAGCTGTAATAGGAGTACCTATATTGGAATCTCTCACGTACTTTCTTTCACCGTCAATGAGAGGTTGGATATGGTTACCTACACGGAAAACATAATCTAATGATAATTTAAGAAAATCATGCCAGTCGTTATCTGTAACATTACCGCCATAATTTTCCAAATAATCAATTAACGATGATGGTCTTTTTATGTTCTTAATTGCAGGATATTCAAGTGTTATCAATCCCATGCTTTCTGCATTGTTCTCAAAAATAGGTTTACGACCTATTATTTGTCGCATTAATGCTGCTTTATATGCTTTCTTGTCAGCGCCTTTATCTTTTCCTGCAATATGCTCAAAAAGACTACTGTCATAAATGCTGTCTGATATCTGCTCTAAAGAAAGGCCTTCGGGCTTAGTCTTTTGTAATTCTGCAAGAATTTTTGCATGAAATTGTTCTGGTATACTTGACAGATCAATTTTGGGTATAGAAGCATCTGCAACAGAAACTAATTCCTGAAGCATTCTTTGACGACTTTGAATACGTTCAACATTGATGTTAAAAGTTTTTGCAGAAATAGCAGTTCCTTGACGACTATCTGTAAATGCAATATATTTACCCCAACTTCTTCCTTCAGGTGCACATTCCTTAAGGAATACTGGAGAAATAGTTTGGTTGATAAAGTTGATAGGAATACGGAAGTGCTTTAAGTTTAGGCGCTTTCCTTGCGCTAAACGTCCGCAACTTGGGCAATAAGAATGTCCATCGTCTTTTCTTACTTCTACCCATTTACCGTCTTTATCGGCATGTACATCCAGTACAGTACCTGCGACGGCATGTACTATATCCATAGTTACTGTATGAGCTTTACCTACAGGATTGAAAAACTTTTCTTTCTCGTACGGCATTAAGAAAAATGTGTCTGGGTGACCGGAACTTATTTTTTCATCTTCTTCTTCCTGTTCAGGAGTAAGATCTATAGCAAAATAGTCATCTCTATTTGAACCTTCTTCACAAGGATAGATTTTATGAGTTTGTGAATCACTGCACCCCATAAGTATGAAACCGCCACAACGTTTGCATTGCACTAATTCTAATAGTGGAGCTCCACATTCTGCACATACAGATGCCTTATAAGTTGTCAAATGTCCATAAATCGGTAATGCAGAGTTGACTCCAGAACAATTTTCATTAGCACAAGCATAAATTCCACTAATAGCACGCATGAAGAAATGTGCCCTCAAAGATAGTACTGGAGTACCATTTTGGGACATTTCACACAACTTATCCATCAGTTGTAATGCTGATAAAATATTATTCTTATCAAAAGAAGTATTAGGACAAAGCCATTCCAACATTTGTTGCAGTGTCATACCAGAAACATCGTTAATTTTGTCTCGAAGTGACAACACTCTTTCTGCTGATGGAAGGGCACTGGCTTTTAATTCATTATCAAGAGCAAGTTTGTCAATTGGCTTTACTAGACGTTTGCCGCCTATTACTTTTATTTGTTCAACATTTTGTCCAGTGATAGTTGAAATGAACTCTGCAAGTGATTGGGTCCCTTCTTCTCCACCAATTGTAGCAGATGTACAAGCAAATCTTATTTGATCAGGAGTTCTATCAAACGCTTCGAGTATTCGCTTAATTTGATAGGCAAGTTCCACGGCAGCTGAACCTGAATAGCTATGTGCTTCATCAATTACGATCCAACGTAATTTGCCAGCAGACTCCTTCAGCATATCCTGGTCCTTCTGACGAACGAGAATATACTCTAGCATACTTGGATTGGTGAGAAGAATCTCAGGACGAGTACCTTGATGCTTTGTATCACGTATCTCATCACGAGTAACTATCTCATTTGGGAGAATCTCATCACGTCCATCAGCACGAAATTCTGGTGTGTCTCCATTATATACAGCAAAATGAAGACCTGTTGCTTGGCAATACTCTGACAGACGTTTTTTTTGATCTTCCATCAATGCGTTAAGAGGGTAGAGGAAAATAGCCTCAATAGCATTGGTACGTCCTTGTTCATACAGGTCACTCAAAACTGGGTACATAAAACATTCTGTCTTACCAGAACCTGTACCAGATGTTACGACAATACTTTTACCATTAGAAAGTGCCTTCCAACTTTCAGCCTGGTGTTTATATGGAGGATATTTTTCTCCAATTCCAAGTTTGCGTATAATAGTTTGATTCAAAGCATTTTTCCAACTATCATCTTCTGCTGGTTCCCAGCCAAATGTGCTTTGAAAGACTGGTTCTGCCAATAAAGGCTCTCTATCAAGTAATTCCTCTATCGCAGAGCGCATAGGGTGACTGCCAGGAGTCCAAAGAGAAAGTAACGCCAAGCGCATGTTCTCTTCTGTTTCTTTATATATATTTTCAAACTTCATATATTTTATCTACTTAATTTGTTGTTTAATGATATTATGAACTGAGAATTGGATGATTTGCTGCAAAATATAATACTTCTTCGTATCTCATCGGACATTGAAAACAAATCAATATCTTGGCGTAGATGGGCAGCAACTGCATTTACACGTTTGAATAGCCACATCTCATTTCCACATTTCCCAGGCTCTCTAAAATGTTCGAAGAATTGACTTGTGTTGTGTCCTAGATATTCCTGATTTGCGTCGATGTATTCATCTTCAGAAACATCTACCTTGATGATCTTCTTTGGGTCCTTAACAATCGTTTCTGCCATCAAAACAATGGCTTCGTGACAGTTTGATTCATAGCAATCAATCAAAGATTCTATGCATAGTTCTTTAATCCATGAAGTGAATGATGTAAGAAACTCATTAATACATTGACCAATATTTTGCATGTACATTTCTGAATTTCCTAATGCAGATAGGAGCTCGTTCATTCTCTCCTCTTTTGTCATAGCCCATTTTATGTAAACTTCTTGCATCGGAATACTCGTTGGATCGTCCATGAAAGAATACAGTTGAGCAAACATGCCATTCAAATAGGGTTGAATCCAATACCATTGAAATGCAAGGTCGTCACTAAAAGACTTAAGTTGAGCCTTTAAGAGATCACGCTCTTCAGTGTTGGTACACTTAACATATAGTTGGAAAACTAAACATAATAGTGACTTATAACTTTGTGCTGCACAAAGAAGCTCTAAAATTGAACTTGCAGGAATATCATCTTTTTGTGAACGGTAAAACCATCCAAGTGTTCGTTTCCAAAAATCATCACCTAAAACTGATTCTTGCAATTCCTTTTGTATGTTAATGATGGCTGTTTCTCTATTTTTGGCTCTATAGTCTCCATCCATATCACGAGTAAGATCTACAAGAGAAGGGCAGATGCGTCCTCTCGTTCTACCAATGAGAATTGTTTTCCCCCATTCTCTAATAGATTCTGGAAGAATATACATCTGCAAGTCCTTATTGTAGGACATTTCTACCGGGTCAAGTTCTGGCTCAGACAATTTAATCAATTTCAACACTCCGTTAAATTTTATAGGTCTTTTATTGTTACCAGTTATGATAATTTGACCATTCTCCAATTGTCGTGGTCTAAACGGAGATTCCTTTATGCTAAAGCTAATCTTTTTGCCATCAGAGAGGGTAAAATGAACTCTAACCTCTGCATTAATCATATTTTGAGATGTACGCTCTAATAACGCACGAAGAGTTTCACGCGAATCAAATAATGTTAGCAGGCTACCTTCGTACGGTATATGTTTCAACGAACGACCATTTTCGATGATATAGAGTTTGTCACTTTTCCATCGAAGTTCACGCTTTATGTTTCCAAATCTATATTCCTTAATATCCTGGCCTACAAGATGATATTGGTATTTATCAACATCAGAATATGGAATCCAACAATCATCTAAGATCTCATCACCATAGATGTTAATTATGGAAAAGTCTTTGAATGGTGCCTTAACGGATAGAAAGAATTGATTCTGACTGTTTCCTTCAGGAGTAAAGCAGAAACGAATTATTCTTGGATCATGGCAGTTCTCCTTTTTTATTTCCCAGACATCGCCTATTTTCTTTTCTCCTTCTGTTGTAGAGACATGACCATGAGGCCATGTGACACGAATCTGACAAGAGTCTTTATCAGCCTTTTGTAAACTTATAACAAGTCCATCGCCTATATTTACAAATCGTAAAGGAGTAACATAGTTGCCATTTACGTCAATAGTACGAGCATATAATTCTCCATATGAAGGAGATTCTGTCCATTCTTTTTGCCATTTATTTCTAAATTGCACGGGTCTTCTTTTCGATACCGTACCATCTTCCGTATCAAAACATAAAGAAAAAGCACATTTGTCTGCATTGTAAACAGGTTCGATCACATCTGGAACATACAACGGATGTGAACGCATTTCTGTCCAATAGAGTGGGGCATTCATGCCAAATGTAATAGCGCCATCTTCTCCTTTAACAAGGATATTATTAGCGTAATCTGAAGGAATTCTGATACCTTGGAGCATAGTTTCACCCCATGAATAGTCATGTACATCCAAAGTGCAGGAATCATCAACAGTCCATCCTTCTGGTATCAATAGGATAGATTCTTGTTTTCCTATTTGATTACCCAATTCATACTTACCATTTTTATTTCGATAAAGTAAGTGTGGTACTGTCATGTCAAGATTATCTGCAATATATGGCTCTTCTTGATTATGCAAGAATAGGGAGATGTAATCCCCATTTGTGTAAGGGTGTTTACTTACAACCGCATATCTGCAGAAGTTATTCGCATAATCAAATGTATCTATAGCTTGACCATTTTTTCTTACTTGAACAGAAAAAATGGAATATTAATTAATCCCTGCTCTTCGAGAAATTCTTTAGGCAAGCTTTGAATGCCTTTTACAATATATTTTGTGTCGATTTTATTTTCTACATGGTCAATTCTAAATTCCCAAAATAAAGTATAAGGATGGAGTCGTGAACGACGGATTTTCTCCTGCTTGGCCAGTTCTTTTAAATACATATACCAAGTATCATTCTCATTCAGGCAATAAAAAGGCATTTTCTTAAATTGTTCTGTCTCTATTCCTAATATGAGTCGTTCGCAATAATCGCGCAAGCATTGACTTTGAGATGCTACAAGACCAAGATTAAGCTCCTCAAAATTATACTTTCTATTTACAAGACCACGTGTAAATCTATCCCATACGGAATTGGTGACATTTGCAGTAACCAATTTCATAGGGAGACCTCCTTGATAGAGCATGTCATTTAGAGGATCAGCTCTGCCACCATCATATTTCTCAATCTTAAGTAACTTTGCTCCTTGACGTGCTGCCTCGTAGAACTTATCACAAAGGTTCACATTGTGACGTGTCGATTCCAAAGCATCGTAAACCATCTGTTTACTATGCTTACCATCAACATATAATCTGCGCCAATATTCGGCGAAAAACAAAGTACATTCTTTGCGCAAAGTAATGAAAGGATTATTGCACATACTCATTACATGTGTTTGCTTTTCAAGCAATTCACGCAAATCTTTAAATTCCTCTTCTGTAATTTTTAATTTCCAAAGAGGTAAAGGACATTCTTCTAGTCTTCTTTTCTTGAGTAATGAATCAAAGTAGCTCATCTTTATTTCGGTCTTGTTTAATAAAATTTTTTATTCAGTATCAGTGCAGACTAGTCTGCACTGATACAATATGTTCATTATTCTTCAGCTTCAAAAGTGAGTCCTAGCTGTGATGCAGACTCCTTAACGCTTTTCACTGTTGCAGAATTTTCTGACATAGGATTAGCTCCTGTAGTATTTGCTGTAAATTTTATCTCAATTTTGAGATTGTTATTTTTCAGCGTTTGTACAAAGCTTGCAAGCAATTGGGCATAATTCTCTAATGGAATCTGTCCACTGATGGTTACGCTTTACCTAATTGTTCAGCGAGCCATTTGTTGGTTCTCTTTTTTTCAGCTAGAACAACTTTCAGCCGGTTCAAGTCTTTATTTTCCATAATTGCTTATTTTATGTCTCTATATATGCAAAAGTAGTGTTTTTATCCGAGATATCATAATAAAATTGGAAAAAAGAGGCTTAACGGTCAAAAAAATGATTAATACACCAATTTATGTCCAAGTATTTTGTATTTTTGCCCCAAAATTGGGTGTTTATGGCATTCAAGAAGATTTTATCGATTTTTAATTTGAGATGCCGATAGACTGCATAAATGTGATTTACCTTTTCCAAAGAATTGGGATTTTTAATAAACAATGATGTGAAAAAAGCTCAAGTAGAATATGATTCTAAAGGCAAAAATGGTTCATGGGATACCAACAGATTAGTGAGGGAATATATAGGTATCGCCTGGATGACGAATGACTCGATTTCTCGCAAGGATTTTATCTTCTCTTCCTCACGCAAAGCTTCGGCACTTTCTTTCTCATTTTTCTTCTTTTCGGATTCTCTTTTCCGGAAAGCGACACGTTCACAGCGTCTTGAACAGTATTTATTGGTCATTTTGCTGGCAACAAACTCCTTTCCACAGACTCCACACACCTTAATTATTCTCATTTTTACATGCTCTTTTGGGTTAATTAGGTCGTCGATTTTGTCTCAGACTGTCTCACATATTCGTAAGCGTGTCCGCGATGCAACCTTGTTCAGCATCTTTCAATTCTTTACCTTTGCCGCGCGAATATAATATCACCAATATGA
>OFMV01002725.1_pt1 | contig 11227 bp, 6 predicted proteins | sample 1541881 | NCBI WGS metagenome assembly OFMV01 (sample SAMN04209220, study PRJEB22552) | human gut metagenome | biome: gut; material: feces | host: Homo sapiens | place: USA: Oklahoma
GGATAGAGTTGGGCTTTGCCATGAAAGAAAGAGCTCTGGAAAGTTTTGGATTTCCAAAGCTCTTTTTTTGACTTGCGTTATAACGTAAATAAAACTCTAAATGCAAATAAAGTTCAATTCCTACTGTCTATAATACTGCAAAAATTCTCCAATCTTACCAACCGCTTCTTTCAGTACTTCAATACGCGGCAGATAAACAACGCGGAAATGATCCGGCTGATGCCAGTTGAATCCGCTTCCCTGAACAATCAGGATCTTCTTGTCACGAAGCAGATCAAGAGCAAATTTCTCATCATTCACAATATTGAACTTCTTCGTATCAATCTTCGGGAACATATAAAATGCAGCCTGCGGTTTTACTGCGCTGATTCCCGGAATATCCGTCAGAGCCTTGTAAACATATTCACGCTGCTCGTAAATACGTCCACCCGGAACAATATAATCATTTACACTCTGGTGTCCGCCGAGAGCTGTCTGTACAATGGACTGTGCCGGAACGTTAGAGCAAAGACGCATGTTGGAAAGCATCTTGATTCCTTCGATATAGTCTCTTGCAATATTTTTATTTCCACTTAAGATCATCCATCCGATACGGAATCCGGCGATCATATGGGACTTGGACAGTCCGCTGAATGTCACGCAGAACAGATCCGGTGCGAGAGAAGCAATAGAAACATGCTCTTTTCCATCCATAACAAGACGGTCATAAATCTCATCAGAGAAAATGATCAGCTGGTGCTCTCTTGCGAGATCTACAATCTGCTGCAGTACTTCCTTCGGATAAAGAGCACCGGTCGGATTGTTTGGATTGATGATAACGATCGCTTTTGTACGGTCGTTGATCTTCTTACGCATATCTTCGATATCCGGATACCAGTCAGACTGCTCATCACAGATATAGTGCACAGGCTTTCCACCGGCAAGTGTAGCACAAGCTGTCCAGAGCGGATAATCCGGAGACGGGATAAGAATTTCATCTCCTGTATCCAAAAGAGCAGACATGGTAAGATTGATCAGTTCACTGACACCATTTCCTGTGTAAATATCGCTCATCGTTACATTCGGCAGGTGCTTTAACTGGGCATACTGCATGATCGCTTTTCGTGCAGAGAACAGACCGGCAGAAGCAGAGTAGCCTTCGCAGTCAGAAAGCTGACGGCTCATGTCATAGATCACCTCATCCGGGGTACGGAAGCCAAACGGAGCCGGATTTCCGATATTAAGCTTCAGTACATGAGTTCCCATCTCTTCCATTTTGGCAGCCTCATCGACAACCGGACCTCTCACATCATATAATACATTATTTAACTTGGATGATTTCTTGAATTCTCTCACTTTCATACCTCCTGAATTATCTGCGGATGTCTGTATCTTATCAACATCTGACAGTGTGGAATCATTATCATTATTATTGTTTAACCAGTCAGGATCAACCTGCAGGGCATCTGCCAGAAAATGTAAGATGTCGGTACGCGGGATTGTCTTCCCACTGACATACTGGCTGACATGACTTTTCCCAAGCTTGATCCCTTTCTGCTGGGCAAGACGAACAAGATCAACCTGCTTCAGGCCTTGCTCGTTCATAGCGGCTTTTAATCTGTCTGCAAAGGTTTCCATAAAGCTCCTTTCTGGGGTCATCCTTCCAGAGGTCAGACCCCATTAATAAAGTATTAACAAAACACAAAGTTCAATTTAAAATCTGCTTCAATACGAAAATCTCTAAAAAGTTCAATTTAAAAGTTCAAAACTTTAGTCAGAGTATACCACGATAAATGAAAAAGTTCAATAAAAAAATTACTGTTATAGAAAATCCGCAAAATCACGGTATCATTAAGAAAATATGATATACTAAAAGTGTTTATTACAGCAAAATACAAAGTACACAGAACGAAGGGAAACAGGGAAATGATTCTTGAAAATGAAAAAATAAAACAGGCATTGGAATATATAAAGGAAGAAGATCCGGCAACGACTCAGGACATGCTCAATATGTGTCAGATCCCGGCACCTTCTTATAAGGAAGAGAAAAAAGCGGAGTATATCCGGGAGCGGTTCCGGGAGATCGGGCTTAGGGATGTCAGGATTGACGCTGTTGGAAATGTGCTTGGGATCTGGCCGGGAACCGGTGAAGGACCAAGTGTAATGCTTGCAGCACACACAGACACAGTATTTCCGGAAGGGACAGATCTGTCGATAAGGAAAGAAGGGAATCGTTATTATTGCCCTGGCATTAACGATGACACACATGCAGTGGCAGAGATGATCGCAGTGGCGAAAGCAATGATCCATGCAGATCTTCACACAAAAGGGGACTTGATCTTCTGTGCAAATGTGTGCGAAGAGGGACTTGGAGATCTAAGGGGCGTGAAGTATCTGTTCGGATACGACAACAAAGCTTCAGAAGAATGTCCAGAGGTAGATGCATTTGTCTCGATTGATAACCAGTATACGGGCGGGGTGATCTATACGGCAACAGGAAGTCACCGTTATGAGGTGACATTTACCGGAAGAGGTGGTCACAGTTTCCAGAACTTTGGCATTCCCAATCCAATCCATGCAATGGGACGAGCCATTGCACAGATCGCAGAATTCCAGGTCCCGAATGAGCCGAAGACAACATTTAACGTAGGCGTAATCCAGGGAGGAACTTCTGTAAATACAATTTCAGGTTCTGCATCCATGCTGGTAGACCTCCGTTCGGACAGCGAAGAAGAGCTGAACCGATTGGACAAAGAACTTCATAAAGTGATCAAACAGGCAGTGGAAGAAGAAAATGCAAGATGGGATGCTTCAAAGCCGCAGATCAAAGTGCAGATTGAAGGACGCGGTGTGAGACCGGCGGGGGCACAGCCAAAGGACTGTGCAATCGTGAAAGCAGCATTCCGGGCGGCAGAACTGCTGGGGCTTGAACCGGAGTATCGGTATGAGAGCAGTACGGATGCGAATATCCCGATTAGTATGGGAATCCCGGCAATTACTGTTGGAAGAGGTGGAGAAGAAGACGGAATCCATACCCTTCAGGAATGGTACGAGCCAAAAGAAGCATGGCTTGGACCACAGAGAGATCTGCTTCTGATGATTCTGCTTGCCGGAGCAGAAGGAGTCTGTGAGCCGGCTATAGAAAAAAGATAAAAAATCTTAAGAAAATATCAATGTCTTTTTAGGCACATTTCTTGTATACTGATGGTATGAGAGAATATTTTGTGCAGATTGTACCGGATGTCCCGGAGATTTTATCTTTTGCACAAAAAGAAGTAAAAATAAAACAAAGCAGGAGGGCAAAAGATGCGGGGAATCAGAAAGCAGTCATCCGACACACAGAGCTCCAGTCAGCCGAAAGAAAAAAGAAGATTGGATACAAAACAGAAAAAAGGAATGTTGATCGGCGGAGGTATCTTCCTTGTGGCAGTGATCGCCCTGATTCTTGTGAAGAATCTGACAGGTGGAGGTGGAGCAGATGGAGAGAATGTTCTTTATGCGGATTCCGTCGGAATGATCACAGGGACAGGACTTGGGACACAGAACCGTTTTACAGGAGTGGTTGAAGCACAGGATACGTTGAAACTGACACTGGCAGACAACCAGAAGGTAAAACAGATCTTTGTTGAAAAAGGGCAGGAAGTAGAGCCTGGAACAAAGCTGTTTGAATACGATACAGAAGAGCTTGCCATGACATTAGATCAGGGAAAACTGGAGCTTGAGAAGATCACGAACAACATCAGCAGCCTGAATTCACAGATCGCGACACTTACAACGGAGAAGAAGAGTGCGCCGGCCAGCGAACAGCTGTCCTATACGACACAGATCCAGGAACTTCAGATGGAGATCAAGCAGGAAGAGTACAATTATAAAGTAAAAGAGCTGGAAGTAAACCGTACACAGAAGAGCCTGGAACAGTCTACAGTAACTTCTACAGTTGCCGGAATTGTACAGGAGATCAACGAACAGCAGGGAACAGACCCTTCTACAGGAGAGTCCAAACCGTTTATGAGTATCCTTTCTACAGGAAAATACAGAATCAAAGGAAAGATCAGCGAGCAGAACATCGGAGATCTGACACCGGGCACACAGGTGACGATCCGCTCCAGAGTGAATGAAGATGAGATCTGGACAGGTACAGTAGATAACGTAGACACAGAGAAGCCGGAGAACAGTTCCCAGGATTCTATGAGTTATGGTTCTGAGAACAGCGATAATCAGGCAACAAAGTATCCATTCTATGTCACATTGGATACAGTGGATGGATTGATGCTCGGACAGCATGTCTATATCGAGACAAGTACTTCACTGGAAGCAGACAAGATGTGGCTGATGCGTGACTACATTGTAGACGCAGATTCAGATCATCCATATGTATGGGTAGCAGGAGATAATGACAAGCTGGAGAAGCGTTCTGTTACACTCGGAGAGACGAACGAAGATATGGGAACCTGTGAGATCGTAGACGGACTGAAAGCTTCTGATTACATTGTATGGCCAAGCGAGGAGTGCAAAAAAGGTGCAGCTGTTGTGAAGAACGATTCAGGTACATCAGGCAGTACTTCAGATATGTCAGGAGCCGAGGGCGGTTACGAAGAACCTGTAGAAGAGAATGCAATGCAGGAAGGAGTTCCGGGAACGGAGGAGAGTGTGGATGAATAAAAAGAAAATAATAAAGATCGGCATTCCTGTGGCAGCAGGCTGTATCGTTCTTGCACTTGGAATCGGTTTCGCAGTGAAGAACAGCGGAAAGGCTGTTAAAGTAGCTCCTGTCAGCAGTTTGAATTCCGGCGACTGGTACGATGATAGTGGGATTGCAAGTTACGGAACCGTCACAACGAACCAGAAGCAGGACATTTACGTGGATGATACTATGCCGATCACACAGGTTTACGTGAAAGCCGGGGATATGGTGAAAGTTGGAGATCGTCTTGTGGCATATGACACGACACTTTCTTCCCTGGAACTTGAGATGAAAGAAATGCAGATTCAGGGGATTGACCTGAACATTCAGAACCTGCAGAAAGAGATCACCCAGCTCAAGGGGACAAAGACCGCGAAGGCAGATACAGTGGCATCCGTCGTGCAGACAAGCGCAGATGGAGAACAGCAGCCAACCGTACAGAAGATGAGTGCTGTAAAGACAACCGTTCTTAATACATCAAAAGAGGATGAGAATAAAAAACCGGATGGTGATACCTCGAAGGATGATACGACAAAAGACGACAACACAAAAGATGATACTTCAAAAGACGATGCTTCGAAAGATGATAATACAAAAGACGATACATCCAAAGACGATAACAAAAAAGACGATGTACCATCTTCCGCAGTCGAGCGTCCATTCCCTGAAGCATTAAAGGGAAAAGAGGTTTACGGTGAGATCACATTAGATTCTGTTCCTTATAATAAAGAAGATGCAGACGGAACAATGGAAAAACCGTATCGTTATCTTTGCGCACCGGGGGCAGCCGTAAATGCACCGTTTATGCTCAAAGTATTAAAAGAGGGTCAAGTGTGTGCCTTTGATGTAGTAGATAACGCAGAAGCGCCGACAAAATTCTTATCCTGTTGGATCCTCGATGGAAAAACAGGACAGGTAGTCATACCGGATCCACAACCAACTCCAGACCCGGAGCCGACTCCAAATCCAGAGCCAACTCCGGAACCAGAGCCAACTCCGGAACCAGAGCCAACTCCGGAACCGGATATTTCAGAAGATCCGGTTATCCCAGACACCCCGGACCTCCCGTCAAAGGAAGAAGTGACGAAGCAAATCAAGGAGAAAGAGCAGAAGATCAAAGATTTGGATCTTTCCAGGAGATCCGCTGAACTGGAACTGAAAAAGCTGAAGAAAAAGGTCGGGGACGGCGTGATCAAAAGTACGGTAGAAGGTGTAGTCAAAGAAGCGACTGACGAAGCGTCTGCAAAGAATGAGAACAAACCAGTTGTCAGCGTTGTCGGAGAAGAAGGTTTCTATGTGACCGGAAGAGTCGGAGAGACAATGCTTGATCAGATCAAAGAAGGAATGACTGCGACTGTAATGTCCTGGCAGTCGGGAGAATCCTACGAAGCGACAGTTACAGGTGTTGGCAACTCACCGGTAAGCGATTATTCCACAGGAGAGAACCAGAATCAGTCCTTCTATCCGTTCACGCTCGTGATCCACGGAGACGCAAATCTCTCGAATGGTGAGTCTGTGAATCTGTCGATGAATGGAATTGCAGCAGGTAGTGATGGATCGATCTATCTTGAAAAAATGTTTGTCCGCGAGGAAGGAAACCGCTATTATGTCTACAAGCGAGGCGATAACGGCAGATTAACAAAACAGTATGTAGAGGTTGGCAAAAATATGTACAATTCACTGGAGATCACCTCCGGCCTCACAATGGACGACATGATCGCATTCCCTTACGGCAGAGATGTCAAAGAAGGCGCAAAGACACAGGAAGCAGATACCCTGTACGACTATTATTAAGAAGACTGAACAGTATCAAAATGAAAGAGAGTGAGGTGCCATTATGTTAGAAGACATCAGACTGGCGTTTCAGGGAATCTGGAATCATAAATTAAGATCTGCGCTCACAATGCTCGGAATCATCATAGGAATCGGTTCCATTATAGCAATTGTGTCCACGATCAAAGGAACGAATGAACAGATTAAGAAGAATCTGGTCGGTGCAGGAAATGACGCGGTAAATGTACAGCTCTATCAGGGTGACTGGCCGATCGATCTGCAGTATCAGTCACTCCCGGACGGAGTGCCGGAGATCTCAGACGAGACATTGCAGGAAGTCGTTGAACTCCCGGAAGTGGAGACAGCGTCTTTATATCATACAAGAAATGAATACGACGCAGTTTACCGCGGCGCAAAGTCATTAAGTAACAGCGTGATTCTTGGAATTGACAGAAATTATCTGGATGTTTACGGATATCAGGTAACCAAAGGAAGAGGATTAACAGACAAAGATTATTCCGAAGGACGAAAAGTAGCCTTGATAGACAAGACAACAGCGGCAAGTTTATTCGACAATGCAGATGTGATCGGAAGAACGATCGAGATCAAGGGAGAGCCTTTTGTTGTCGTTGGAATGGTTGCAAAGAAAGCAGAGTCCCAGCCGGTAATCAACTCAATGGAAGATTACTACCGCTACATGTCAGATGACCAGAGCGGAAAGATTATTATTCCGGATCAAGTATGGCCGGTCATCTACCAGTATGACGAACCACAGAACCTTGTCGTGCGTGCAAAAAGTACAGATGATATGACAACGGCAGGAGAGAAAGCCGCAGATATTTTAAATGCTATGCTGACAGTTTCAGATGATACCGTGAAATACAAAGGAGAAGATCTGTTAGAACAGGCAACACAGATCCAGGAGATCAGTAACTCGACAAATCAGCAGCTGATCTGGATCGCCAGCATTTCCCTGTTAGTTGGTGGAATCGGAGTTATGAATATCATGCTCGTGTCGGTTACAGAACGTACCGGCGAGATTGGATTAAAGAAGGCACTCGGAGCGAGAAAGCGCAGAATTCTGACACAGTTCCTGACAGAGGCGGCGGTGCTGACACTGCTTGGAGGAATTATAGGTGTTCTTGGAGGAATCGCACTTGCGTACATTATATCCAAAGTCTCAGCGGTTCCGGTAGCAATCAGCGGAGTTTCGATTGTGATAGCAGTGCTGTTCTCCACACTGATCGGTATTATCTTCGGACTGATCCCATCCGTGAAAGCGGCGAACATGAATCCAATCGAGGCACTGCGACATGAATAAAAAAACAGTGGAAAAAGAAAATACTTGTTTCAATTTCCTTCCATATCTGTTATAGTATGTGTTAATTAAAAGAATCAGGAGAATCTGAGTGATCGGATTCTCCGTCTTTCTATGCAAAGAGAAAATAGCAATTATTAAAAGGAAAAGAGAAAAGGGGCATGTAGATTTGAGCAGCAGTACATTCGAGGGAAAGAAAAAGACAGAGAACGGAACAAAGAGGCTGATCTTCACAGCAGTATCTATCTTGCTGGAGATTGTATTCCTTCTCTTTCTGTTTACAAAGGTAAGTGAATACGCAACTATTATTGACTGGGCAACAAGAATCGTGGCAATCTTTCTTGTGCTTGGACTTTACAGCATGGATAAGACTTCATCGATGAAAATGCCATGGATCATACTGATGCTTGCATTCCCGATTCTTGGTGTGAGTCTGTATCTTCTCGTAGGTCTGAATGGAAGTACGAAGAAGATGCGGGCGAGATATGAAGAGATTGATAAAAAACTGCTCCCATATCTTCCGGATAACAGACAGATTCTTGAATGGATGAAAAAAGAGAATCCGCAGGCGGGGGCAATCGCTTCTTATCTGACGAATTACTCCTGTTACCCGGTTTATCAGAACACAGATGTTACCTATTATGATGAGGCAATCAAAGGGCTGGATGCACAGCTGGAAGATCTTTCAAAGGCAGAAAAGTTCATCTTTATGGAGTATCATGCCATCGAAGACGAAGAGGCATGGCAACGGATCCAGACGGTACTTGAAGACCGTGTGAAAGCAGGCGTAGAAGTCCGTATCTTCTATGATGATATGGGATCGATCTGGTTCGTGAACATGGATTTTGCAACAAAACTGAAATCTTTAGGAATCAAATGCCGTGTATTTAACCCGATTCTGCCGGGACTGAATATGTTCCTGAACAACCGCGATCACCGGAAGATTACTGTGATTGACGGAAAGGTTGCTTACACAGGTGGATACAATCTGGCGAATGAGTATTTCAACATCACACATCCGTATGGAATCTGGAAAGATACCGGGATCCGTATGGAAGGAGATGCAGTCAAGTCTATGACAGTAGCATTTCTGGAAATGTGGAATGCAGCCGGAAATGTAAAGTCAAAAGAACTTGTACCGGAGAAATATGTGATCCACTATGCATACCAGGCACAACAGCGTGGTTATGTCCAGCCATATGCAGACAGTCCGCTTGATGGTGAGCAGGTAGGTGAGGAAGTATATATCAGTATGGCGAACAAAGCGGAGAAATACTGCTGGTTTATCACTCCATACCTGATTATCACAGACGAGATGACGCATGCACTCACACTGGCAGCAAAGCGTGGTGTTGATGTGCGTATCATAACACCGGGTATCCCGGACAAGAAGATGGTTTACAGTGTGACCCGTTCCTTTTATCATAATCTGGTTAAGCATGGAGTCCGTATCTATGAGTGGACACCGGGATTCTGTCATGCGAAGATGAGTGTGGCAGATGATAAAATGGCGACCTGCGGAACGATCAATCTCGATTACCGCAGCCTGTACCATCACTTTGAGAATGGATGCTTCCTGGCAGATTGCGACGCAGTGCTGGAGATCCGGGATGATCTGATCCGCACGATGGGAGAAAGCAGAGAAGTGACCGAGCAGTATAAAGAAGGAAGAAGTGCGGGCTTAAGACTCGGACAGCTGATCTTACGTCTGTTTGCGGAGCTGCTCTGATATTATTACTGGTTATACGATGTGCGGACAGCAATCTGATAATATCGTTTGTGGGTTGAATTTGCACGGGATTGATTGTATAATGAACTTGATTGTTGAGAAATTAACAATAGTTTTTTATGAAATGGATGGTCTGCCGGTCAGAAGATACTGAACCCGACAGCCGGATATGAACTTTATTTTATGAAGGAGGAATCAACGATGATTACCTGGAACAATTTGGATAAGCTTACTTCTTATCAGGAACTTGAGAAGACAGAAAGTGTAGACCTCGCAGCAGTGATGGCCGGAGAGAACGGAGCAGAGCGTGTGAAGAACTACAGCGTTCCGATGGCAGAAGGATTAGCATACAATTATGCAGCGAAGAAAGTGGATGACACAGTTCTCGCAGCTCTTGAGAAACTGGCAGAAGAAGCACAGCTGACAGAGAAGTTCGAAGCACTTTACAACGGAGAAGTTGTGAACACAGGAGAGAAGCGTCTCGTACTTCATCATATGACACGCGGACAGCTCGGAGATGCTGTTGAGGCTGACGGTGTTGACAAGCGTACTTTCTATGTAGAGCAGCAGAAGAAGATTGCTGAGTTTGCGAACAAAGTACATGCAGGTGAGATCACAAACGGTGCCGGAGAGAAGTTTACAACAGTTGTTCAGATCGGTATCGGCGGAAGTGACCTCGGTCCTCGCGCAATGTACCTTGCACTTGAGAACTGGGCAAAGAAGAATGATACATTCAAGATGGAAGCAAAGTTCATCAGCAACGTTGACCCGGATGATGCGGCAGCAGTTCTGAATTCTGTAGATGTTGCTCACTCTATCTTCGTACTTGTATCCAAGTCAGGAACAACACTTGAGACTCTGACAAATGAGTCCTTTGTTAAGGATGCTCTTAAGAACGCAGGACTTGACGCATCTAAGCATATGATCGCAGTAACAAGTGAGACTTCACCACTTGCAAAGAGTGATGATTACCTTGCAGCCTTCTTCATGGATGACTATATCGGAGGACGTTTCTCATCTACATCAGCAGTTGGCGGAGCAGTACTTTCCCTCGCATTCGGACCGGAAGTATTTGCACAGTTCCTTGACGGAGCAGCAGCTGAGGATAAACTGTCCCTCAATAAGAATATCAAAGAGAACCCGGAGATGCTCGATGCATTGATCGGTGTATATGAGAGAAATGTACTCGGATACCCAAGCACAGCAGTACTTCCATACTCCCAGGCACTGAGCCGTTTCCCTGCACATCTACAGCAGCTGGATATGGAGTCTAACGGAAAATCCGTAAACCGTTTTGGTGAGCCGGTTGATTACGTGACAGGACCGGTTATCTTCGGAGAGCCTGGAACAAACGGACAGCACTCCTTCTATCAGCTTCTTCACCAGGGAACAGATATTGTGCCGCTTCAGTTCGTAGGATTCAAGAACAGCCAGATCGGTACAGATGTTGTGATTCAGGACAGCACAAGCCAGCAGAAACTCTGCGCGAACGTAGCTGCTCAGATCGTAGCATTTGCATGTGGTAAAGAAGACGAGAACCGCAACAAGAACTTCGAAGGAGGACGTCCTTCAAGCATCATTATCGGAGAGCAGTTAACACCGGCATCTCTCGGAGCACTGCTTGCTCACTTTGAGAACAAGATCATGTTCCAGGGATTCCTGTGGAATGTAAACAGCTTCGATCAGGAAGGTGTTCAGCTTGGTAAAGTCCTTGCAAAACGTGTACTTGCACATGAGACAGATG
>OFMV01002736.1_pt1 | contig 11195 bp, 20 predicted proteins | sample 1541881 | NCBI WGS metagenome assembly OFMV01 (sample SAMN04209220, study PRJEB22552) | human gut metagenome | biome: gut; material: feces | host: Homo sapiens | place: USA: Oklahoma
TGGAGAATATATAAATGAGAAAGAAAAATTATTAGAAATAGCAGAGAGGAGATTATATGGTTAAATTATTCACACACACAGATCTTGATGGTATAGGTTGTGCAGTTTTGGCAAAACTTGCATTTGGTAAAGATGTAGATATTTCATACTGTGATTACGACAATATTGATTCAACTGTAAAGGAATATTTGGAAACAGAACAGGACGACACAATCCCAATTTATATTACCGATATTCGTGTCAATGAAGAAACTGCTGAGTTGCTGAATAAAAGAGGCAATGTTCAGTTATTAGATCATCATCCAACAGCTCTTGGATTAAATAAGTATGATTGGTGTGATGTAGTTATCGAAGATTCCAAAGGAATTAAAACATCGGGAACTATGTTGTTTTATCATTGGTTAGGTATGAATGGTAGCCTGAGTGAAGAGTTAGAGAATAATAAAGCATTAGAGAGATTTGCTGAACTTGTGAGAGATTATGACACTTGGAGATGGTCAGAACTCGGTGAAGATGGTGTTATTTGTAAGCAGGTAAATGACTTACTTTATCTGTATGGTCGAGATGATTTTATTCATTGGTGTATTTCGGAGATACGTGGTGAAATATTCCCATTATTATCTGCCAAAGATGAGGTTGTTCTAAAGATTAAGCAGGATGAAATTGATAGATACATCAAAGAGAAGAATGAAACCATGTTTACCAGTCCTATGTGCGGTAAGGTTTGTGGCTTTGTATTTGCAGATAGGTTCGTTAGCGAATTAGGTAATAGACTTTGTAAAATGCATCCTGAAATTGATTTTGTGGCAATGATTGATATTGATGGTTGTACGGTATCTTATAGAACCGTTAAAGAAGATATTGATCTTGGTAAAGATGTAGCAAGTTTATTTGGTGGCGGTGGTCATCCAAAAGCTGCTGGTTCAGAATTTAGTCAGAGTATTAAGTTGAAAGTTATTGAGGAAGTCTTCGGAGAGTGAGGTAAAATTAATGGTAAATAAATATAATTTAAGCGATAAAGTAAGAACAAAAATTCATTATGAAAATGATAATAGAAAAGAAGTAGATGCATTTATCCGTGGTATAGAACTTGTAGATGGAACAGACGAAATTAGATATAAAATTTGGTTTGAATCAGAAAAGTTTGATAAAAAATTAGGTAGCACAGGTTGTATAGGATATATAAGCCAAGAAGACATTATAGGACTTTGTTCTGAAATCAAATAAGTAGAGAATAATCTAATATAGAAGTAATTCTATTCATGGCTGATCAGCCAAATTTTTCCTGAGAAGAGAGGTGAAATGAATGTTTTTAAAAACTATTTTGTTATTAGCTATGTTATTCTGTCATATTGTAGACGATTATTATCTACAAGGTTGGTTAGCATCAGCAAAACAAAAGTCATGGTGGGAGAAAAATGCACCTGATAAATTATATAAAAACGATTATATTATGGCATTATGTGAACATGCCTTTAGTTGGACTTTTATGATTATGCTAATTCCAACAATTTATACATATTTTAATCCAAACGAGTTAATATATAAGATGTATGTTTTTGTATTTTGTTTTAACTGGGTAATCCATTGTATTATAGATGATTGTAAAGCAAATAAGAAAAATATAAATCTTATTCAGGATCAGTTAATACATATTCTTCAAATTGTTATGACATGGATTATGTTTATAGCAACTCGATAGAGAATAATCATACATAGAAATTTCTATCTTGGCGATTCAGCCAAATTTTCCAAAAGTAAAAGTAACAAGAAATATTTTTTATATAAAAATTAATAACATAGGAAAGCGGAATTTCTTGTGGCGAAAGGAGAGAATATGCATCCAGAATACGATGATTTTTATGAGCCAAGTGAAGGCGAAATGTTTTTTGATGAAATGAAAGAAAAGTTCAGAGAGATTTTACGTGAAGATGTAAACTCTGAAATTAACAGATTAACAAAAGAAAATGCAGAATTAAGACAGAAAGTTAAAGAGTACAATGACAAAAATTTAAATCTTTCTTGTAGAGAAAGAGATTTGCAGTACAAGATTGACAATTACAAGCGAGAGGTAGAGAAAGACTTTTACAACAAAACAATGGAAGAAGTTTTTGAGAAACTTTTAGAAGACTCAGAAGTGTGGTATGCAGAATATGTTCCTCATGAGAAACCAAAATGTAATTTATGTAATGAGGAAAGAAAACTTGTTGCAGTATATCCAGATGGTAAAACCGTGACCAAGGAATGTAAATGTTCTCGCCCAACGTATATTTATGAGCCAGTTATTTCATTGAATAAAGAGATTAAGTTTCATAAAGCATATAAACCAAGGTACAGTGATAAAAAGAAAGTCTATTTTACTAAAAATCACAAGCCAAACAAGGATTATGCAGATGCGTATGATTATTACAGTGAATTCAGAATAGAAAATATTTTTGATGATTTTAATGATGATGTAATTGTATATCACAATGGTAAAAGATATGGAGAAAAAATTGCATTCAGGAACAAAGAGGCTTGTCAGAAATATTGTGATTGGCTTAATAAGGAGAATAAGTAAATGAGTAAAGCTGTTTTAGTGATGGACATGCCAAGTAGTTGTGATAAATGTCCATGTTTTTGTGGTCATTATTCTGATATGTGTTGTATGGCTTTAAATAATCGTACAATTAATTATCCTTATCCGAAAGATTTTAGACAAAGTTGGTGTCCATTAAAAGAATTACCACATAAACGATATCATTCTGCATATGGAGTGCCAATTGAGATGTCTGAAGATAAAATTTGGAATGAATGTATAAGTAAAATTTTAGGTGAAAATAAGGGGAATAAATAAATGGTAGTTAAAGTAAGTTTAAGAGATGCTCACAAAACGATTAAAGAGTATGAAAATCTTGGCTACTTATACGTTGGAATTGTTCGAACTATTGATGGTGTAACTCTTAGCTTCAGAGATCCAATTGTTCCAGAAGAGAATAATATAACAGATATCCAATTTCATGAAGGTGATTATGTAGAAAATAACGAAGGCAAAATCGGATATATTTCATCCATTTGCCATTGTGATGAGTGTAAGAAGCGTGGATTCTTTGAACCAACTATTACATATTCTGATGGAACAACAGATTACATTAGCAATTATTCTGTTAAAACTGTTTCGTCTGATTATAAGCAGATTGGAACTCAGAAATTTTCAACGGAAGATGAATTGAGAAATAGAATAACTGCACTTGAAAAAGAGAATAAAGAACTAAAGGAAGAAGTGTATAATCTTACCCATTTGGTAATGAAAGAACAAAGAAAAGAGGTAACAAAATGAGAGAAACATTAATTGTTGTAGACATGCAGAATGATTTTATTGACGGAACACTTGGTACAAAGGAAGCACAGGCGATTGTATCAAATGTAGCAAATAAAATTAAGGAGTATAAGAATGCTGGTAAGCAAGTAATTTTTACAAGAGATACACATCCTGAGAATTATTTAGAAACATATGAGGGTAAGCATCTTCCTATTACTCACTGTGTAAAGAATACTATTGGTTGGCAGATTTCAGATAAGCTAGATTTTGATATTGAGAACGATATTCTGATTGATAAGCCTACATTCGGTTGGTTAAACTGGAAGGATTTTAAATTTGAAAGTGTTGAGATTTGCGGATTATGTACCGACATCTGTGTGGTTTCAAATGCACTTATTATTAGAGCAAATTATCCTGAAATTGATATTACAGTAGATGCAAGTTGTTGTGCAGGTGTTACACCTGATACTCACAAGGCTGCGTTAGCAACTATGAAGATGTGTCAGATCGAAGTGATTGGAGAGAATAATGAAGTGTAAGAATTATATCATTAATACTTTCAGACATTTTAAGAAAGTCTGTACTCATAAACATTGGGTGTTCTACTATTGCTGTAAAGTGGGAATTCCATTTCAAGGGCTAGTACATAATTTATCTAAATTTTCTCCAACGGAATTTTGGGAGAGTGTTAAGTATTATCAAGGTACTTCAAGTCCAATAGATGCTTGCAAGAAAGAGAATGGTTGGTCAGCAGCTTGGATGCACCATAAAGGAAGAAACAAGCACCATTACGAATATTGGCAGGACAATTTTGATAATGGTGGAAATCCTATTGAAATGCCAATGAAGTATAAAAAAGAAATGCTTTGTGATTATCTTGGAGCAGGTAGAGCATATCATGGTAAATCATTTAATTTTGAGAAGGAATTAAAATGGTGGGAATCTAAGAAAAGTAAACCAATTGCAATGCATCCAAATGACATGGCTTTTATTGATAAGTACATTAATCTGTTTTATGAGTACGAAAACAGAGAATATGATATTAGAACAATATTTAATCAAATCAAGAAAGAAGGAAAATAATATGGAGCAGATTATTACAAGTTTGTTGGAGACAGATGCCTACAAATTGTCAATGGGACAGGCTATTTATCATCAGTTTAGCGATTATAAAACCACTTGGAGTTTTAAATGTCGTAATAAGGATGTTCATTTTACACCAGAAATGGTAGAAGAGATCCGTAGACAGATTAAATTATATTGTGGTTTGAGATTCACAGAAGATGAACTTACTTATATTGATAATATCAAATGGATGAAAGGTTCATATGTTGATTTTCTGAGATTGTGGCAGCCAAGATATGAGGATTTTGAGATTACAACAGATTCAGATTGTGGTCTTTCTATCGAAACATTTGGTACATGGCTTAATACATCTATGTATGAGATTCCTACACTTGCGATTGTAAACGAAGTATATTTCAGAATGGCATATAACTATGAGGAATTGCTTGATAGTTTCAAAAAGAGATTAAATGAAAAGTACAAAAATCTCAGAAGCGGTCATTGGTATGCTGGTACATTTTCTGAATTTGGTCTTAGAAGAAGACTTTCTGCTGAAGCACAGGAATTAGCTGTTGAGAAGTTTTCACATTTGAATGATACATTACACAGTCCATCTAAATTTGTTGGTACATCTAATGTATATCTTGCAAAGAAATATAACCTTACACCTGTTGGAACTATGGCTCATGAATGGATTATGTGTTCTGGTCAGGGTAATCATAAGCACAATCCCGCATATTCCAACTGGTATGCCCTTGATGCATGGGTTAGAGAGTATGGTGTGTTAAATGGTATTGCACTCACAGATACAATTACAACTGATTGTTTCTTGAAAGATTTTCAGTTGACATATGCAACATTATTCAGTGGTGTAAGACATGATAGTGGCGATCCAATTGAATGGGGTGAAAAGATGATTAATCATTATGAGTCACTTGGTATCAATCCTAAGACAAAGACACTTCTGTTTAGTGACAGTCTTGATTTTGAAAGAGCTGATAAGTTATTCAGACACTTCCATGATAGAGTGAATGTTGCATTTGGAATTGGTACTTATTTGAGTAATGACACAGATGTTCCTGCTTTAAATATTGTAATGAAAACCACTAAATGTAACGGTATGGATGTTGCAAAAGTGTCTGATGTAGAAGGCAAAGGCATGTGTAAAAACCCTGATTATGTTGATTATCTAAAGAGATGTATTAATTGGAGAATGAATCATGAATAAAATTTTACTTATACCAGGAAGTTTTAATCCAATTACCAACGCCCATGTTGATATGGCATTAACTGCTAAAAAAGCGGTTAATGCCGATGCTATATTGTTTATTCCTGCACATGATACATATGTTGCGAAGAAAAAGACTTTGATACCTGGATATTGTCGAGTATCGCTAATTAATTCAATGCCAAATTGTGATGAAAATAATATGTGGGCATCCGAAGTTGAAACAACCAGCTTCTTTCCACAGAGGACATACAATACTATTACTCAGATAAGAGATATGAATGAAAAAGATTATATCTTCAACGAATACTATATTTGTTTAGGAATGGATAATATTGAAACACTTACAACTTGGTATAATTGGAAACCGTTTGTTGAGGAATATAATTTTGTAGCATGTGTGAGAGAAGGTCAGAATCTTGAGACTGCTTTAAGAGAAGCAAATCTTATGGAATATAAAGATCACTTCACAGAAATTCAGATACCAGAAAATCATACTTCTTCAAGTTTGGTTAGAGATTTATGTGAAAAAGGTGAATTTGAAAAGGTAAAAGAATTAGTTCCTAGAAATGTATATGAGTATTTAATTCGTTTCTATGATGTGATGAATCGAATGTAGGAAGGAGAATATATAAATGTTTGATGCTAAGAAAGTAAAAAATGAAATCGTAGAGTGGATCAGAAATTGGTTTGAACAGAATGGTAAAGATTGTATGGCAGTAGTGGGAATTTCTGGTGGTAAAGATTCAAGTGTTGTAGCTGCATTATGTGTAGAAGCTCTTGGAAAAAATAGAGTAATTGGAATCCTTATGCCAAATGGACATCAATCAGATATTACGGATGCATATAAATTATGCGAATTACTGAATATTAAAAGTATTGAGGTTAATATAAAAGAAACTGTAGATAGTGTGTACGATGCTATTCGTTATGGTGTTTATGATGATACACGACAAGGTTTTGACGAATTAAACATATCTGTGCAGTCTAGAATTAATTTACCACCAAGAATCAGAATGGCTACATTATATGCTATTTCTCAGTCAGTAAATGGTCGTGTTGCTAATACATGTAATCTTTCTGAGGATTGGGTAGGTTACGCTACAAAATATGGCGATGCCGCTGGTGATTTCAGTCCATTATCTCAGCTTACAGTAACAGAGGTTAAGGCTCTTGGTCGTGAGTTAGGACTTATATCTGAATTAGTTGATAAGACACCTACCGATGGTCTTTGCGGAAAGACCGATGAAGATAACCTTGGATTTACTTATGCTGAATTAGATGCATATATCAGAGATGGAATTGAGCCAAGTGGGGAAGTAAAAGCTAAGATTGATTCAATGCATGAGAAAAATTTGTTTAAATTACAGCCGATGCCAAGTTTTGTGTATCAGGCGTAAATGAGATACTATATATAGTGTTTATAGAAAGCATAGGCACTATATATAGTAATATTTTTACCAAGAAACATAGATTTCATAGGGAGAAAAGGAGATAGTAATGGCGGTTGAATTAAAAGTAAACGTTATCAATCAATTAAAACTATTAAGGCAAAGCACGTTTAAGGACATATATTGCTTTCTTGACGAAGATGTGCAAAATGCCCAAAGAGCAAAAGCAACAGAAGTTAAAGTTACAATTGATAGATATGAAAATAAAGTGATTATAGAGAACAACGGAAATATTTTAACAAATCCACAAGCATTATTTTCTATTGCAGAAAGTGGTTGGGATGAGAATGTGAGAAGTTCTGAAAATCCTTTTGGCATGGGATTCTTTAGTAATATTACAGTCAGTAATTTAATCAATGTTTATTCTGGAAACACATATATTACATTTGATGTAGAAAAAATGATTGCAACCAGTAACACAGAAATTGAAGTTGAAGAATTGGATGATTATTATGATGGTTTCAAACTTGTTTTAAACAACTTTGATTTTGAAACAGCGAACAGTTGGGATATTGAAGAAAGAGTAAAAATACTTGGCAAATATGTTCATGAATTAGATATTTATTATAATGGAGAATTAGTTGAAAAGAAAGATTTAACTGAGGGAGATGATAGTGAATATCAATTTCCAATAGAAGATAATGATTGCAGTGGATGGATTGCTCTTGCAGGTAATTATAGTTGGGGAGACAATGTTAATGTTTTCTATAAAGGTAGGCTAGTTTCAAAATTAGAAAACTTGCCTTATTTAAAAGGAGACTTGCATGTAGGTGATAAAACATTAAATCTTACTTCACCTGATAGAAAAAATATTATAAAAGATGAAAAATTGAATGCATTTCGAGATTTGATTAAATTGTATGTAGAAGAATATTGTAACTCCTTGTTAATGAAAGGAATCGAAGATATAAATAACTACTCATCTTGCATTGGATATTATGTGAATAAAAAGAATGTGAAAAATCTTATAAAATTTATGACTTTTAAAAGTAATAATGAGGAAGATATAGAATATTTAAAAGGGGTAGCGGTTGCAAGAAGAAAAGATAAAAATATTGATAGTTTCAAAGGATATGAATTGTTTTTAAGAAAAGAAGCAGCCTCACAAAATGAACAGCTTGTGCAAGAAGTAACAATAATCCCTGAATTGCAGAATAGACCTAGCAAGGCGAGAGGACGTATATATCATGAAGGATCTTATTCAAGTAGAGATGGATATGTAGAAATTCCAGAAATTAAAGAACAAGATTTGATTGAGCAGAAAGGTTCAGTAATTTTAAAAGAAAAAGAACCAGTATTTTTTATTGCCTTTAATGAAGTAGAACAGTATGAATACAAATTAAATATAGCAAAACATTATGATTTAAAAATTATTGTGAGCAGGAACGATGTTGAAACTTCAATCTTAAAAACAATGAAGGAATCAGATAATGTTTTGCATATTTCTGAATTAAAGGAAGATGTCATAGTAAAGGGTTATTTATCTAATACAGAACTCTCTGTTCAGGAAAACAGAGCAATGATGTTATTTGATATGATTAGCAGGATACTTGGATTTGATCATAATGTGTTTTCCATTGGAGATTTAATGGTAACAAAATCCATAACAATTGAAGCACTTAATGTAGACGAGGAATTAATTGAGTCGGATATTGTTGTGTTAAAAGATAGTTTAAATAAAAAGGTATATATTGACAGAAGTATTCTTAATAAGAATAACTTGAGAGAAGATATAAATGAAAACTTAGATGTCAAAGATTATCAATTTATTATGGCAAATTTTAAGCAATTAATGAAAGAAGTATCTTTGATTGCAGACATGAACGAAGATGAATGCGAAGAAAAGGTGCTTAATATTTTGGGTAACTGCGCATAAGAAATTGGATTTCCTTGGAGGTTTAAATGGGATTAATTGAAAAATATGAAAAAAGAAAACTAAGGTATGAGAAGCAGCTTTCTCAGATGTCAGATGATAGTGAACTATCAGAGCATGGATTTTGGGATAAAGGATATCTGCGTGGGAAAATTGCAATATGTGATGACATTATAGACGATTTGAATAATATCTTAATTAAGTACAATGAAAAGCAATGACATCAAGTTTAAAGGAGAATAAAACAACAGGAGGTAAACAACATGGAATATAGAGAGATTGATTTTGTTCATGGTTGGACTATTGAACGAGCCGTAAAGGAATTACATGAAAGAGCAAATGATGGTAATAAATATTGTGGTAAATTCAATGAGAATAAACTAACATCTGATATGTCTTTAGATGATGCTTATATGATTTGCACCGGAAAAACTTTAGAGCAATTTAATAAAGAACAAGAAGAGAGTCGTCAAAGATTAATTCAAGAAGAGGAAGAACATAAAAGAAAAATTCCTGAATTATCAAAGTATTGGATAGAAGAAGGTCATAAGGTTTTATCTAAAGATAAATGGGAGATGTGGGATAAATGCGTTCCTATTCGACTTGGTGATCTATATAGGGGAATGGAGCTTGGTCAGTGCTTAGATATTATTAAAACTGTTAAAGAAAAATCTATCCAAGACGGAATTGATGTTATGAATAATCTGCATTCTGGCATCTCATGGGAATTAATGAAGTCTATGATTAGAGAATTTTGTGATTGTGGTAATGAGTTCTTAGAACAGTTAGGAGAATAATATGGCAGGATTTGTATCAAAACAACCAAATGGATTATATTGTAGATTTTCTACTGTCACAGATTGTCCTACGGCATGGAATATGACACGAGAAGATTATATCAATATGAAAATGCAGGAAGCAAAAGAAGATGCTGAAGATGTGTTAGATAATTATTTGAAGCCGTTTGATATGGTGGTTGATATGTATTATCCAAATAATATGACAAAAGAGGAATTTAATAAATTCCTTGAAGAGACTGGATATAGCAAAGGAGAATAAACAATATGAAGAATTGTGTAATTTTAGAAATGGAAAACAGCAATGATTTTGAGAATGCTATGAATGATTATTTGGATGATGGATACAAAGTAGAATCCAGTTCATGCAATAGTAGATACTATAAAGCAATTCTTGTGTTAAAGGAGGATGAATAAATTATATGAAGAAGAAAATTTTAGCAATTGCATTAGGATTAACATTGTGTTTTGGAATGACTGGATGCCAATCTGTTACAAAAGATTTTGGCGGATCAACAACAATTGAGCTTGAACCAAACCAGAAACTTGAAGAGATTACATGGAAAGATGATTCATTATGGTATCTTACAAGACCTATGACAGATGACGACATTGCGGAGACACATACATTTCAACAGTCATCAAATTTTGGAGTGTTTGAGGGTACTGTAACTATTATTGAGAAGAAGGAATAGTATGATAGACAACGAATTACGTCAGCAATATAGACAAGCTGTTGATGATTTGGGAATAGCATTTAAGAAGACTTGTTTGTATAGATTTTGCGAAGAAGTTATAACAAGATTAAGTAGGATTTTGAGATAGTAAGGAGATTAATATATGATATATAAACATAGCAAAATAACAATGCCACGAATGAATTTGTTTCAGAGCAATGCATTTAGGTTAAAAAATGGTGCAATTTACGAATCTATTAAATTAGCATATGTTTCAAAAGATGGTCTTGTAGAAAAAGAAATTACTAACTATGAATATGATACGGAATCAAGAATTGTATATCTTCCAGATTATGAGAAAGAAAATGTATCTGTTAATAGAAGAGTTCTTGTTAAATATGAAGTAGAAGTAGATTGCGTAAGATGTTCAGAGAGTTTTACAGATGGTAATTTTGTGTCATTTCAGATTACTAAAGATAGAACACAGTAAACCGAAGTTTCCTTCGGAGAATAATACATTGAAAGGAACAAGAGAGTAAGAGGATACATAAATGAGTAGATGTGGTAATAATGACTGCCAGTATCATAAATATTGCGAAGGTGGTTTGATGTGGTATGACGAAGATATTACAGAATGTCGTCATTGGATTAAGCCAAAGCCTACCAAGATGAAAAGCATTAAAGTGGCTGAATCAGATTATGATAAGGCAGTTAAGGTATTAAAAAGAAATAAGATAGAGTTTAAATAAATAATGAAAGGAGACGAGGTTCGTGTACACAAGAAGGAATTCCTTACTCCAAGT
>OFMV01002751.1_pt1 | contig 11137 bp, 7 predicted proteins | sample 1541881 | NCBI WGS metagenome assembly OFMV01 (sample SAMN04209220, study PRJEB22552) | human gut metagenome | biome: gut; material: feces | host: Homo sapiens | place: USA: Oklahoma
TCTGTGTACATACCTTGTTCAGGAAGTAACGGTCATGGGATACAACGATAACAGTGTTGTCAAAGTTGATCAGGAATTCTTCCAGCCATGCGATCGCATCAAGATCCAGGTGGTTGGTAGGCTCGTCAAGAAGCAGGATATCCGGGTTTCCGAACAGTGCCTGTGCAAGAAGAACCTTAACCTTCTCAGAACCTGTCAGGTCTTTCATCAGTTTATAATGAAGCTCTGTCTCGATACCAAGTCCGTTCAGAAGGTTGGCAGCATCAGATTCTGCTTCCCATCCATCCATTGTAGCGAACTCAGCTTCCAGCTCACTTGCTTTGATTCCGTCTTCATCTGTGAAATCTTCTTTTGCGTAAATTTCTTCTTTCTCTTTCATGATTTCATACAGACGTGCATTTCCCATGATAACTGTATCAAGAACAGGGAATTCGTCATATTTGAAATGATCCTGCTGAAGGAAAGAAAGTCTCTCGCCCGGGGAGATAACTACATCACCGGATGTCGGCTCAAGCTGTCCGGAAAGAATCTTAAGAAATGTAGATTTACCGGCACCATTCGCACCGATCATTCCGTAGCAGTTCCCCTCTGTGAATTTGATGTTAACATCTTCGAACAGCGCCTTTTTCCCGACGCGAAGGGTTACATTATTTGCACTAATCATTTGAAAGTCTCCTTGTAAATAAATTAGAATTGTGATTACGTTGTTATAATTGTCCTTTTTCAAATACGTGTGAATAAGAACATACCAATCCATATATTAACATAGAAGAAAGGGTGCTGACAAGTACTGAAATAGAAAAATGCATACGAAAAAAGCAGGGCAAACTGTGTGAAAATGTATAAGAACTAATCCTTGTTCTTTCCATTGTAAAAAGTTATAATGTTACTAAGAATCTCACAATATAAATAGCAGTAGAAAAGAGGAGAAACCATGGCACTTAAGAAAGCAACAATCGTACTGGAAGGTGGAGCAACAAGAGGCATATTTACTTCTGGTGCTCTGGATTACCTTATGGAACAGGATATTTATTTTTCAGATGTGATCGGTGTGTCTGCCGGCGCATGTAATGCAGTAGATTATGTTTCCAGACAGCCGGGACGTACAAGGGACTGTATGATTCCGAATACAAAAGATATGAAGTATATTAATGGAGTGAAAGATACGATCAGGGAGAAAAGTCTGATGAATATGGATTTGATTTTTGATAAATATCCGAATGAACTGATCCCATTTGATTTCGATACATATTTTCAGTCAGAGATGCATTGTGAGTTGGTAACGACAAACTGTCTGACTGGAAATGCAGAATATATGACGGAAACAGAAGATCCCGACCGATTGATGAAGATCTGTCGTGCATCAAGCAGTATGCCGCTTGTGACTCCGATGGTGAATATTGACGGTGTCCCGTATCTGGATGGCGGACTTGCAGATTCTGTTCCGATCCGTCGTGCACAGAAGCTTGGGAATGAGAAGATCATAGTGATCCTGACGAGAAATCAGGGCTATCGTAAGAAAGTGATCTCACCGGCAGTGCAGAAGCTTTACAGACAGGCATATAAGTCCTATCCGAATGCAGTCCGGACAATCTTCAGAAGAAGTTTTATCTATAATAAGACGATGAATTATCTGGATCAGCTTGAGAAGCGTGGAGAGATCTATGTCCTTCGTCCACATGTAAAACCAGTATCACGGCTCGAACAGCATCCGGATGTCCTGCATGCATTTTATGAGCATGGATATCATCTGATGGAGCGAAAGACAGAAGAAATGCTGAAGTATCTTGAACAGTAATAAAAATAAATCGACTTGTTAAAAGAAGAGAGAAAAGGGAGTTGAGTTATATGAGAGAGATTTTAGAAGAAACTCAGAACCGTGAATTATCGTGGCTTCGGTTCAATCAGCGCGTTCTCGAAGAAGCACGGGACGAGACAGTTCCTTTGATGGAACGTATGAAATTCGTAGCTATTTTCACAAGTAACTTAGACGAGTTTTTTATGATCCGCGTAGGAAGTCTGTATGATATGGCATCAGCAGACAGCAAAAAGATCGATCAGCGATCCGGTATGACAGCAAAACAGCAGTTAGATGCAATTTATCGAGCTGTTTCCCCACTTTACAAGGAACGCGATAAGACATATGCAGAGATCAAGAAACAGTTAAGTCCGTATGGTGTCTGCGGTCTTGACTTCAAGGAACTGGAACAGCAGGAGAAGAAGTTTGTAAAGAAATATTTCAAAGAAGAAGTAATGCCGGTGCTTTCCCCACAGATCGTAGATGCGAACCATCCGTTCCCACATCTGTTAAGTAAAGAACTGTATGTGGTTGCGAATCTGAAGCAGGGAGACAAGACGATGCTCGGAATCATCCCGGTACCACAATATATTTCTAATATTCTCTATCTTCCGGGGTATGACATCCGTTATATCCGTATGGAAAAGATTATCCTGGAATTTATTGATCTTGTTTTTGACCAGTATCAGATCTCAGACAAGAACTATATCCGTGTAACGAGAAATGCAGATGTATCACCGGATGATGAAGCTTATGCAGACAGCGGAGATTTCCGTCATGTGATGCAGGAGACACTTCATAAGAGAAGAAGGATGGCCGTTGTCCGTCTTGAGGCAGCCAATTCTCTGAGTAAAGAGATGGAGAAATATTTCTGTGAGAAATTCAATATCCGTCCGGAATGCATTTTCCGAACAAAGATGCCGATGAAGCTGGACTTTATCTTTGCAATCGCTGATAAACTTCCGGATTCGAAGAAAAAAACGCTCGTGGATGTACCATTTTCTCCGCAACCGTCTTCCATGCTTGCAGAGGGTAAGGTGATTCCGCAGATAAAGAAGAAAGATGTACTCCTTTGCTATCCATACGAAAGCATGGAACCGTTCCTCCAGCTGATCAAAGAAGCATCAACAGACCCGGAAGTTCTGACGATCAAGATCACAATCTACCGTCTGGCGAAGAAAGCACGACTTGTAGAATATCTCTGTGCAGCGGCTGAGAATGGAAAAGAGGTTACGGTCCTGATCGAGCTGAGAGCACGTTTTGATGAGCAGAACAACATTGACTGGTCCGAGCGTCTGGAAGAGGCCGGATGCCGTGTTCTGTACGGATTCGAGGGTTATAAGGTACACTCCAAGATCTGCCTGATCACATACAGAAACCGTACCGGAATTCATTACATTACACAGATTGGAACCGGAAATTATAACGAAAAGACAGCGAAGATGTATACCGATTACTCGCTGATGACAAGCAGACAAGAGATTGGTGAAGACGCAGCAGTCTTTTTCCAGAATATGTCGATCAGCAATCTGAATGGAGTTTACAAGCATCTGATTGTTTCACCGACAAGCCTGAAACAGAAAGTACTTGCCTTGATGGATGAAGAAATTGCAAAAGGTGAGAACGGAAGAATCATTATGAAAATGAATTCTGTTACGGACATGGATTTCATTCGCAAAGTAACAGAAGCATCTCAGGCAGGGGTGAAGATAGATCTGATCGTGCGTGGGATCTGCTGTATCCTCCCGGGAATCAAGGGAAAGACAGAGAATCTGCGTGTGACAAGTATCGTCGGAAGATATCTGGAGCATCCAAGACTTTTCGTCTTCGGAAAAGGAGCAGATGCAACAGTTTATATTGGATCTGCTGATATGATGACAAGAAATACAGAGAAGCGTGTAGAAGTCGCGTGCCCGGTCTATGATGTAGAGATCCGGAAACGCCTGTTCCATCAGCTTCATGTAATGCTTTCTGACAATGTGAAAGCCCGTGCGATGACAAGTGACGGAACATATGTGAAGAAACCGGTGGAAGACGGAGCAAGTCTTGTGAATGCACAGGAGACCTTTATGAGAGAAGCATCACAGGCAAAGCGTCCGGCTGCAGCCGCTGTACCGAAGAAGAAAAAAGAAGGATTCTTAACAACCGTACTGAAGATTTTCAGAAAAAAACAATAGAAGGACGAGAGATGGAGGAGCAGAGAAAGATGAAACCGTTACAGAAAAAAGACTTTGGAAAGACATCGAAAGGGAAATTGGCTACCGTATATACACTGGAAAATGAAGCCGGAATGCAGATCAGTGTATCCGACTTCGGAGCAACACTGACAAGCGTACTTGTTCCGGATAAGGATAACAATCCGGTAGAAGTGACACTTGGATATGATGATGCAACCGGATATGAAGCCGGACTTGGAAATGCATTTGGAGCATCTGTCGGACGTAACGCAAATCGTATCGGTGGGGCAGTGATCGAGATCAATGGAACAGAATATCACTTGACAAAGAATGACGGAGAGAACAACTTGCACAGCGGACTCGATTTCTATCACGGAAGAATGTGGAAGGTTGCGGACGCAGATGATACCCATGTAACATTTGAGATGGACAGCCCGGATGGAGATCAGGGATATCCGGGAGCACTTGTTATGAAAGTGACCTATTCTATGGATGAAGAGAATACTTTGATGATCCACTACGAAGCAGAGCCGGATCAGGATACGATCATCAATATGACAAATCACAGTTACTTTAACCTGAACGGACATAAGAGCGGAGATGTTCTGAATCATACATTATGGCTGAATGCGGATGCATTTACACCGGCAGACGCAGCATCCATTCCGACAGGTGAGATCCGCAGTGTGGAAGGAACTCCGATGGATTTCAGAACAGATAAGACAATCGGAAAAGATATTGAAGCAGACTATGAACCGCTGGTATTCGGAAATGGATACGACCACAACTGGGTATTGAAAAATGAAGGCGAATTTGATAAAGTAGCAGAAGTAGCCGGGGATGAAAGTGGAATCCATATGAGCGTACTGACAGATCTTCCGGGTGTGCAGATCTATACTGCGAACTTCCTTGACGGAGAGAAAGGAAGAGACGGAGCGGTTTATGAGATGAGAGATGCCATCTGTCTGGAGACACAGTACTATCCGGATGCAATCCACCATGAAAACTTCCCGGGACCGATCTGTAAGAAAGGCGAGAAATATGATACTCGTACTGCTTACAGATTCCGTGTAAAATAAGTGAATGGAAGATAGATAACTAGTTTATGGGAAAATCAGTATACATTGCGGAGAAACCGAGCGTTGCCCAGGAATTCGCAAAAGCATTGAAACTAAATACAAAACGACGGGACGGATATCTTGAGTCAGACGAAGCCATTGTCACCTGGTGCGTCGGCCATCTGGTGACGATGAGCTATCCGGAGGAATATGATCCGGCACTTAAGAGATGGAACCTGCAGACACTGCCGTTTATCCCGGAAGAATTCAAATACGAAGTCATTCCGTCAGTGGCGAAACAGTTTCAGATCGTCAGTGGGATCCTGAACCGGGAAGATGTCGATACGATCTATGTCTGTACCGACTCCGGGCGAGAGGGAGAATATATCTACCGTCTCGTAGAACAGGAAGCACACGTTGAGGGAAAAAAGCGCCGGAGAGTGTGGATCGATTCCCAGACAGAAGAAGAGATTCTTCGAGGAATCCGTGAAGCCAAAGATCTGTCAGAGTATGATAACCTCGGAGCATCTGCATACCTGCGTGCCAAGGAAGATTATCTGATGGGAATTAACTTCTCCCGTCTGCTGACTTTGAAATATGGCAACAGTATTTCAAATTTTCTGCAAACGAAGTATTCTGTTGTATCTGTAGGACGTGTTATGACGTGTGTTCTTGGCATGGTTGTGCGCAGAGAACGTGAGATCCGTGATTTCGTCAAGACACCGTTTTACCGTGTACTCAGCACAATTGATGCACAGGGGCATACGTTCGAGGGTGAGTGGAGAGCAGTGAAAGGCTCCCGCTATTTTGAGTCCTATGACCTTTATAAGGAAAATGGATTCAAGGAGCGCAAGAAAGCAGAAGAATTGATTCAATACCTGCAGACACCGGATGACGAGTCTGTAAATGTAGCAGGAATACAGGGACAGGCAGGATTGAACTGCAGGATCGAGTCGATTGAGAAAAAGAAAGAGAAGAAGAATCCCCCTCTTTTATATAACCTGGCGGAGCTTCAGAACGACTGTTCTAAGAGATTTAAGATCAGTCCGGATGAGACACTGCGAATCGTGCAGGAGCTGTATGAGAAAAAACTTGTGACTTATCCGAGAACCGATGCCCGTGTTCTGTCTACCGCAGTGGCAAAGGAAATTACAAGAAATCTGAACGGGCTGTCAAAGTATCCGATGGCGGCACCGTATATGCAGGATATCCTGAATTTCGGAAGCTATAAGACACTTGCCAAGACACGTTATGTGAATGACAAGCAGATCACAGACCATTATGCAATCATTCCTACAGGACAAGGGTTGAATGCACTAAATACCGTATCCTCTACTGCAAAAGGCGTGTACGATCTGATCGTGCGAAGATTCCTGAGTATCTTCTACCCGCCGGCAGTTTACCAGAAGGTTGCTATCGTGACGAAGATCAAAGAAGAAAGTTTCTTCTCAAGCTTCAAAGTACTTGCTGAGGAAGGTTATCTGAAAGTGGCAGGCATTCCGAAGAAGAAAGCTTCTCAGACAGCCACAAAAGATAGCAGTAATGGAAACAGTGAGAATAATAACAATGATACAAATGACGAGGCAGGTTCCGATTCTTCCGATCAAAGCCTGGACACCGGATTGTTCGAAGTGGTCAAGTCATTAAAGAAGGGTGCAGCCCTTCAGGTCAGAGCATTGGATATCAAAGAAGGAGAGACATCACCTCCGAAGCGTTACAATTCCGGTTCCATGATCCTGGCAATGGAGAATGCAGGACAGCTGATCGAGGACGAAGAACTTCGTGCCCAGATCAAAGGAAGCGGGATCGGAACAAGTGCGACAAGAGCAGAGATTCTGAAAAAACTTGTGAACATCAAGTATCTCGCACTGAATAAGAAGACACAGGTGATCACACCGACGTTGCAGGGAGAGATGATCTATGATGTTGTTGATCATTCCATCCGGTCACTCCTGAACCCGGAACTTACAGCAAGCTGGGAGAAGGGGCTGAACTATGTGGCAGAAGGTTCCATCACATCAGATGAATATATGAGAAAACTCGATCATTTCATTACCAGCAGAACCGTTGGGGTGAAAGGGCTGAACAATCAATATCAGCTTAGAGCCTGCTATGAAAAAGCCGCTGGGTTTTATCCGTCTGTAAATAGTAATAAAACGACAGGTAGAACAAAAACAGGCAGCAGAAGTAAATGACACAATAATAAGACATAAATGTAAGTCGGCTCTAGCCGGCAGAAAGGAATTACCATGTTAGAAGCATTAACAGTAAAAGAAAATTATTCATTAGACCAGACAATCGCAAAAGATATCTTCAACGGAGTTACTTATCCGTGGGAAGTACTTCCGAAGATCAGCAACTTCATCCTTGAACTTGGAGCTACATTGAGCGAGGATGAATACGAGAAACGCGGAGAAAATGTATGGGTAGCGAAGTCTGCAAAGGTTGCTCCGACTGCATTTATCAATGGACCGGCAATCATCGGAAAGGATGCAGAGGTTCGTCACTGTGCATTTATCCGTGGAAATGCGATCGTAGGAGAAGGGGCTGTTGTAGGAAACTCTACAGAGCTTAAGAACGTGATCCTTTTTAATAAAGTTCAGGTTCCGCACTATAATTATGTAGGTGATTCTGTTCTTGGATACAAATCTCATATGGGAGCCGGATCAATTACATCTAACGTAAAATCAGATAAGAAACTTGTTGTGGTAAAAGCCGGAGAAGAGAAGATTGAGACAGGCATGAAGAAGTTTGGTGCAATGCTCGGAGATGAAGTAGAAGTAGGATGCGGAAGCGTTCTGAATCCGGGAACAGTTGTTGGAAATCACAGCAACATCTATCCACTTTCTTCTGTACGTGGATTCGTTCCGGCAAACAGCATTTACAAAAAACAGGGCGAAGTTGTGACAAAAGAAGAAAGATAGTTGAAAATAGAAAATGATAAGAATGGCTCCTGTGTGATGACATGGGAGCTATCTTAGACAGGAGGAATAAAGCAGATGAATAAAGTAGGTTTTATCGGTGTAGGAATCATGGGAAAATCTATGGTCAGAAATCTCATGAAAGCCGGATTTGAATTACATATCTATGCAAGAACAAAGAGTAAAGTAGAAGATGTGATCAGCGAGGGAGCACAGTTCCATGAGTCAATCAAGGATTGCGTGCAGGATTGTGATGCAGTTATCACAATTGTCGGTTTCCCACAGGATGTAGAAGAAGTATACTTTGATGAGGGGAATATCTTAGACAGTGCAAAGGAAGGCGCTTATCTGATCGATATGACAACAACAAGTCCGCAGATTGCTGAGAAGATTTACGAGGAAGGTACAAAACGAGGTTTCCATGTGATGGATGCACCTGTCACAGGCGGAGATACAGGAGCGAAAGCCGGAACATTATCCATTCTCGTTGGTGGAGAAAAGGAAGATTACAAAGCCTGTATGCCACTCTTTGAGGCAATGGGAACAAACATTAATTATCAGGGTAAGGCTGGATGCGGACAGCACTGCAAGCTGGCGAACCAGATAATGATCGCCGGAACACTGTCCGGTGTGTGCGAGGCACTTACTTATGCAAAAGAACAGGGACTGGATCCGGAAGTATTCATGAAGTCCGTTGCGACAGGGGCAGCAGGAAGCAAGCAGCTTGACACATTCGGACCAAAGATCTTAAAAGATGATTATGCACCGGGATTCTTTATGAAACATTTTATCAAAGACATGAAGCTTGCACTGATCGAAGCGAACAGAAAAGGACTTTCCCTTGATGTACTCAGTATGGTTCTTGCCAATTACGAAGAACTTGAGCAGGAAGGATACGGAGATCTCGGAACACAGGCGTTGATGAAATTCTACGATGAAGAACATCGGAACATGGAAGAGTAAAAAATCTGTGAATGATAACCGTAAAAATTCTGTTAAGAATCAACAAAACAGGTTGAGGTAACAGGGAAAAGAAAATATAATAGACATCAGAGGAAAAACTGTTGAAGAAGATAAAAAAATCAACAACAGGAAGACTTGAAGGAGGACACAAAATGCTTACAGATAATTTTGTAACAATGGAAATTGGAAAAGCAAAACACATTGCACTTGTAGCCCATGATGGAAAGAAGAAAGAACTGATTGAATGGTGCGATAGAAATAAAGAAGTATTACAGGGACATTTCCTCTGCGGAACAGGAACAACAGCCCGTCTGATCGCAGAGAAAACAGGACTTCCGGTAAAAGGATACTGCAGTGGTCCACTTGGTGGAGACCAGCAGATCGGTGCGAAGATTGTAGAAGGACAGATTGATTTCATGATCTTCCTGTGGGATCCGTTAGAGGCACAGCCACATGACCCGGACGTTAAGGCACTTCTTAGAATTGCAGTAGTATATGATATTCCGGTTGCGAACAACCTTGCAACAGCAGACTTCATGCTGAACAGCAAGTTCATGAATGAGCCTTATTCCAGACAGATTGAGAATTTCAATAAGACGATTCAGGACCGCGTTGCGGAGATGAAATAAAATAATTTAAGTATTAAAAAAATACCTGCAGATATCAATTTTGACATCTTGCAGGTATTTTTATGGATTTTTACAGAAGTCCTTTTTCACGCTTCTCAAGAAGAGCATGAATCTTATCTGTCGGGCTGATAACAGAGCTGATCGGCACATCATGGTTCAGGGAATCAATGATCAGTGCGATAAATTTACTCATATCAGCTTTTACAAAGTAAGGCTTCTCATAAAGTTCCGGTGGGAGATATGTAAGGTTTGTTGTAATAACTTTACTGATATATCCCTTATTATAATACTCATCGAATTTATCAAATCCGTCTGTGAACAGTCCGAATGTTGTACATACGAAGACACGTCCGGCATTACGCTCTTTCAGCTGTTTTGCAACATCAAGCATACTTTCTCCGGAAGAGATCATATCGTCAACGATAAGAACATCCTTTCCTGTCACATCATCACCGAGGAACTCATGGGCAACGATTGGATTCTTTCCGTTTATAACTGTAGAGTAGTCACGACGTTTGTAGAACATACCCATATCAACACCAAGTACGTTAGAGAAGTATACTGCACGGTGCATAGCTCCTTCATCCGGGCTGATGATCATCAGGTGTTCTTTGTCAGCTTTCAGATCTGGTACTTCACGGAACAGTGCTTTTAAGAACTGATACTGTGGGTTAAAGCTGTCAAATCCGCTGAGTGGGATCGCATTCTGTACACGCGGGTCATGAGCGTCAAATGTAATGATGTTGGATACGCCCATTGCGTCCAGTTCTTCCAGTGCAAGAGCACAGTCCAAAGACTCTCTTCTTGTACGCTTGTGCTGTCTGCTTTCGTAAAGGAAAGGCATGATAACATTGATACGGCGAGCCTTACCTGTTGCAGCAGCGATAATTCTCTTCAGATCCTGATAATGGTCATCTGGAGACATATGGTTAAGATGTCCGTTTACTGTGTAAGTCAGGCTGTAGTTGCATACATCAGTCATGATAAAAAGATCAGTACCACGGATTGTTTCTTTCAGGATACCCTTAGCTTCACCGGAACCGAATCTCGGACAACTACAGTCTACCTGGTAATTGTTGGCCTTATAGTTTCTGTAAAGTGGGGATTCTGTTACTTCGTTGATCGTGTTCTCACGGAAGGAAACAATATAATCATTTACCTTCTGTCCCAGAGGTTTGCAGCTCTCCATAGCAATCAGTTTCAGAGGTGCAATCGGGAGTGTGTTTTCTAACATTTCGATGTTCGTCATTTTCTTCTCCTCAGTGTGAATTAGTTTTTAACCGTCTTAAGAAATCAGACAGTAACGCGAATTGATTAATTAGAATTAACAGATTAATCATTATACATTTAACGTTATACCATTTTTCAGGAGAAAATTCAAGGAGGGCAGGGCGGAGAGTGGACGATAAAATGTATTTTTTACAGAACAAGACAGAAAATAACAAACGGGGAAACATCTGTTTTTTTGTTGCCCCAAACATTTTGCTCTTCAAAAAATACGCTGATTTCAACATTTATGAATTGACTTGAACTTATAATGCGAGTAAGATATTAATGATTGAAATCGTTTTTAACTGTAAATTAACTATAA
>OFMV01002755.1_pt1 | contig 11115 bp, 10 predicted proteins | sample 1541881 | NCBI WGS metagenome assembly OFMV01 (sample SAMN04209220, study PRJEB22552) | human gut metagenome | biome: gut; material: feces | host: Homo sapiens | place: USA: Oklahoma
ACTTTTTTGCTACCAACATTGGTGCAGACAGCGATGCTACCGGAGGCAACGCAACTGAAATAACCATGTCTATCTTGTCTGACATGAATATCTGGAAATAAAGAATCGGGTAAAGGTCAATCTCTGACTTTTACCCGATTTTTCTTAATTCGCTATCTGAACAAGCCCTTTGTATTCCCATGTCGCTCCATAATCAGTTGACTGAAATACAATCCCATCTTTCTCCGCTGCATCTGTGGTAACCGTTATCGTCAATGTGTCGTCCTCTTTTTCAGGCATATTCAGGTAATCAAAATCCTCCACCGTAAATCCGCAATCGATAGCGATTTGTGGTAATTCTGAAACAAGATCCATTGGAAGTTTCATTTCTTCAAAGGTCCTTCCGCCATCGCGAGTGACATATAAGCGGGAATAGGACTGGGATGCGCCTGTAATTCCTGCAACCCCAAAGTTCTCATCATAAAATATTAAACCTTCTGCAACTCCCAATTGTCCACTGAACGGATCATCATTTATGCATTCCCAAGTAGAACCACCATCCATTGTCTTTTCCATTACATAAAATCTGCTTCCGGCAGCTGCATCCGTTATCACCAAACGCCATCCATTATTTTCATCTAAAAAGAAATACATAGTTCCATCACTTTGATCCACAGTCCAACTTTCTGTATCTTTAGCATCCTCCACCTGCTGCATCGTATTCTCCTGCTTCAATTCTTGTTGACTGACGTACTCAGGCTCCATAATATATCGAACAGGTGTGACACTATTTAAATCAGGAATATGCAAAGATACCTCAAACCCAACGATTTCTCCACCGCTTCTAAGCTGAGTAAAATTGCCGGTTCCTGTTTCAGTTCCATCACCATCTGCATCTCCCGAAATATATTGTAAGCCTTCCTCTGAACTAAAAGATCTTCGCCCCATATAGAGTATTTCATAAATCTGCTGCTCTTCAAATGTTTCAGCCCACGCCTCTACCTGACTCGTCCAGTCTGAATTGTTCAAAATTTCAATCATTGGAGACAAACGCATATCGTCACTATATTCTCCATTCACATTACCATCTATCCAAACAGTCATATCATTACTGCTGTCTGCGTCATAATCAATAAGATACGTTTTTTTCTCTCCAGCCTCATTTTTTCCATATATGAATGCATAAATCCTTTGAATCGTTCCGTTTTCATCAAATGACACCTGATATTTATTTGCAATATAGAGTTCTTCCGGCAGTTGCAATGCTTCATCCAAATCCATCAGAATCCCTTCTACACCATCCTCAAAAAGATTATTATGCTCCAGTTCTACTTCTTTTTTACGCATCCACTCATCAAGTTTCCAAGACAGTGCCCCGTGATACGGAACTGCAGAATAAACGATACGTCCACCAAAGAATAAAGTTGCTGCTATAAGGAGTATCATTTCCGTATAGAAAAGTTTCTTATTTCCATTATCTCCTGAATTAACTTCTTGATTATGCCTTTTCGAAATCAGCCAGAGAACCACTGTGCCAACCAATCCTATTATACCTAACGCCAACATCGGTATATGCCTTCTCAAGCCACCATATTGACATAGATGCCAGAATTGATACAACATAAATATATATAGTATTAAACTTACTTTTCCCGTGATTTTATAAATATATTTCATGTAAGTCTCCTTTCTTCATATCTGTAAAAATACCATAAAACACCAGTATTATCAAATCATTCTTTAATACGGTATTGGTAATCTGGTATATGCATAATTCCATCATCAAGGATTTCATTCCCCAAATATTGAAAGCTACCATCATCAGCAAACTTTACTGTAAGTTCATGGGTTATGACCGCATCATCACAAATGACCATATCACACACCGCATCCACCGTTAATGTCACTGTTCCATCCTCATTTTCTTTGATATCAATAACCTCCGGCAGCGAAGTTCCAAAAAAAGTTGGTGCATAGTTAAGGCAGCCTTGTCGTACCCATACGTAAGTCTGATTTTTTTCATCAAATACCGCATATTCCTGAATTTGCTCTGCTGTTACCGGAAGATATTCCATGATCAAACTCTCAAATTCTTCTTTTGGTATTCCATTTGAATAATCCTCTGCATCAAACGCTTTCTGATGTTTCATGGCATACAGATATTCATACATTCCATTATAGTCCAGTTTTTCCATATGGTCAGTATCCCAATTCGAGCATAAAAGATTATTTCCCTGATACCCCAGACCTTGTACGCATCTTTCTGACATTTCCCGTTGTTCCTTAGATAATGGCTTTATTCTTACCAGACAGCTTCCGTCAACAATCTCTGTAACCTCCGGTGGTTCCGGAACACATAATTCATAACAAAACCATCCTTTATCCGTATATTTCCACTCCTTTATCCTTGCATAAGAAATATAGGACAATCCATATGTATCATTGGTGTTCCATGTAGCACACGCACTTATTAAATACATGTCCTTTCCATCAAAAATAAATTTATCTCTGCCAATGCCACCATCTGACTGCAACTCGTAAAGCACTATAAAACCAGCTTTCTCTTCCTGACAGTTTTTAAGAAAATCTTCGACTTTTTTATAATTTTCCATTGCTGCATATGCTTTCATCGTTATAACCGGATACCCTTTTTCTTTTATCCGATCCTGCATTTTATAGATTGTCTTATCATCCAGAACCGTATTAACTGCCTCCCCTTTATCTGCCTGAGTATAAATATCAGAAATAAGCTCCAGAATCATTTTACACTCATCCTCTGCTTCTTTTCTTTCCGGCTCATCTATTGGAAGGTCATAACCTTTTTCCCACTGTTCTGCAACATCTTCTTTTGCATTCTCGTTTTCTTCCGTAGAATCAACATCTCTACTATCCATCAACTGACTATCTGATGTCATATCTTTCCTTATGCATCCACATAACAGGCAACTGATCAGTACAATGAACCAAATACGCTTTTTCATAAATATTGTCCTTTCCATTCAGTCACATTTCCCATATCTCCTCTGCTGATGATGTTCTCGCATTCTTTTCATAAAAAATTCCTGTACTTACAATCATCACCAATAGAATCACAAAAATGATTCCAAACCTTTTTACAAACCATTTCATATCTTCCATCACTGTCCTCCGTATATATCATTCCATTCATCTTCAGTTAAACGCGGCGTATGCCATGTAATGTTGTTATTTTCTTCCTCTGAAACAATGTAATTTGATACATACTGGAATCCCCCGTCAGATAATGGTCTGACAGTAACATCATGCATATATACATTTGAATCGCCTGCATACGGATATATCACATGAACGTTGAGCGTTATCGTCCCATCCGAATGTTCTTTATACCCAACCACCTCGGAATACGGATATTCTGGATACTCTATCTCATAAAATCCTCTTGGTTTATATTCGTATGTTTGAGTTTGATAATCGTAAATAGTTTTTTTCTGCAATTTATCACTGTCGATATTAAAATATTCCATAATTACATTTTCAAACTCTGTTTTAGGAATATGATAAACTGCACCTATGCCTAAGTTATCATCTGCTACATATGGAAATTTTTCATTATGCAACTTTGGATACAACAAATCAAACATATCATAGAAATTCAGTTCTCCAAAATCATCCTCATTCCAATCCACTAAAAACATATTATTTAACTCATATCCTATTGGCAAAAGATATTTTTCATTTAATTCCCGACACTTTGCATCCAATGGCAGTATACGAAATGCTACATGCTCTTCTGCAGAACTTAATGTTAATACATACAATTCTTCTGAAAAATAAGTTCCAGAAAACATCAGATATCCATCATCGGTATATCTCCAATAATCGGTTTGATATTCACCTTCATCCTCACTTTTCATAATCCCATCTTTGTATCCGTAATAGCATCTTTTCACATGAACCACTCCTTTTTCTGTCTGTAAATGGTAGACCGAAAATCCTCCCAGACTGCTCACTTGGAGTATTGTCACTTCTGCTTTTTCTTGTTTTTCCACCGAATCACAAAAATCTATCACATTTTGTATTTGTGTCATATCAACTCGATTTTCACAATCAACTGCCGCATATCCACATTCCCCAAATCTTTCTACAACTTTACGTACTGTTTCCATATCCTTCAGCTTATTTTTTGTTGTGGCTTCCGCATAAATATCTATCGGAATATTTATAAAATTGTCATCCATTCCTTTCTCACTGACAATTTCAATAGGTTCAGAAGATACTGGTTCTTCTGTATTCCCTTTACATCCCGAAATCCCCATCGAAAAACCTATACTAATTACCAGAAAACCACTTTTCAAGAACCTGACTATCTTTTTTGACAACATAACCGCTTCCACCTCTTCCTTTTACGTCTTCTACCATGCTGACGATCATAATAGGACGCTCCATATTCTCGTCCGTTGTAAAAACAGAAAACCATCCCAATTCAGTCCCCGTTGTATCATCTTTTGATGCTTTGATTTCTGCAGTTCCCGTTTTTCCGGCTAATATAATATCCGTTCTATGTGCTGCATAGCCAGTTCCATGAGGATTGTTTATGACTTCTTTCGTATCCTCCAAAACAGTTTGCGCCACATCCTTTGTAAATGCTTCTTTAATCCAGACATCAGGCATTGCATCTTCCTTATATGTAAGATATGGTTTTATCATATTTCCTTCATTGCAAAATGCAGAATACATACAAGCCATATGCAAAGGATTCACAAGAATCTGACCTTGTCCATAGCCACTATCAGCCAACTGTACCTCTTTTTCAATTTTTTCTGTATTGGAAAACTGCGATTTTGCCATCTTAATATCAAATGGAAGTACATCATTGAATCCCAGTTTTGTTAATGAACTTTCCATATCGTTTTCCCCAATTTTTAATGCCGCCTTTGCAAAATAAATATTATCCGAATAAATTAAAGCATTTTTTAGAATAACCGGCTCATAAGCATGAAGCGTCGTTACATAATAAGATCCCCATGAGGAATCTTTCTGCCAGCTCAATCCTTCATTCCCATAATCCTCATCTGGATCAATTGCCCCTGTTGTTAATCCAATAGCAGCTATGATAGGCTTAAACGTAGAGCCCGGACACCAGACCTGTCGAAAACGGTTATACATAGGTTTGTTCTCATCTTCATTCAGCGCATTCCACTTTTCACTTGACATGCCCCTAATAAAATCGTTGTTATCATATGAAGGTGTACTGACTAAAGCCAATACTTCTCCCGTATACTGATTGATAGCAACTGAACAGCTCTTATCATCTTTAAATTGTTCATATAATTCTTTTTGCAAATTCGAATCTATCGTTAGTTTTATATCTTTTCCATTTTCTACAATCGTGCTTACTATGATTTTTTTCTTATTGCCATTTGAATCAACAATAGTAATAGAACACCCATTCTGTCCCTTTAATTCTTTTTCAAATAATCCTTCCATTCCACTTTTTCCAATCACACTGTTCGATGTATATCCCTCCCCTGCGTGTTCTTCTAAATCTTCTGCTGTAACGTTTTGAACATATCCCACTAAATGTGCAGCAGCCTCCCCCAGTGGATATTCCCTTACAGTGGTATCTAAAATTTTCACACCTGGAATCTCTAATAATTTCTCCTGTCTGTCTTTCTCTGCCAATGTTTCCTGATCTGGCTCAATCGACATCAGTTTTAATTCATTCACCTTTGGAACTGTTTTTAATGGTACAAATGAATCATCTTTTACCCATTTTGCTGCTAATTTTTTTTCTATATCTTCTGTTTTCATTTCCAATAATTCTGCCAACTGGCTGATAGCATCATTCTTATTCTCTAAATTTCCGGGAACTACGCCTATAGAAGAAGCCACTCCCTCGCCTGCAAGCAACTGACCATTTCGGTCTATAATCTGCCCTCTCTTAGCACTTGTTGTAGACACTTTTACTTTATCTGTGGAATCCAGTTCTGGAAATATCAAAGAATCATTCCATATCAGCTTATATTTGCCTTTTTCCAGTATAAATGATGCCTTATTTTCAAAAGTTACGTTTCCTGCAACAGTATCCATAGATGTTTCATAACAGATCTCTTTTTGTTCTTTATCATAAGATGTGATATGAACTTTCATATTATCTACATCAATTCCCTCATAAATAGCAGAATTACGTTTTACAAAATCTTCCTGACTGATATTCCCAGATATTCCTGCATCAATCATTTCATACATTTGTTCATATTCTCGATTTGAAATATGAGTCATATACGTTTTAAGAACCTTCTCCGGTGATACATCAGGTACACTTTCATACCATACAAAAAAGGCAACCACAGCTGTAATCAAACATAAATTCATGAGCCATATAATGTATATCCTGCTTTTTTTCTTTTTTTTCGTCATAGCATCTCCTTTTCTTACATTTGTAAGATTTCATTTTAAAAAAAATTGTTCTTTCCATTTAAAAAGTTATGTCAAAGCAATCATGATTTCTTTTTTCGGTATATAATATCCCTACTCATATCTTACATCTGTAAGATATAAACGTCAAGTATTTATTTTACTTTCATTCTAAATAACAAAGCATCTGGCACATCCTAAGGAAGTGGCAGAAATGGCAAATCGAAACCGCACCAATCCAGTGCAATTTTATCTCAGCGATGATGAGCAGTACATCCTCAACACCAAATTCAAAGCATCCGGCATGAAGAGGATGTCTGCTTTCCTGCGCAAGCTGATCTTATATGGATATGTGTATGATGTCGATTACAGTTACCTGCGAAATTATAATACGGAGTTGGGACGTATCAGCTCCAATTTAAACCAGATTGCAAAGAGGGTAAACAGCACCGGAAACATTTATCAAGAGGCCTAAAATGAATAATCCTATCTTGTAGCTTGTTAATAATGACACCATGTATTATACTTAATTTATTACCACAAACACTTAGGAGATACTATGGCGAAAACAGACTATAAATCAACTGATGCCTTAATGCAGCATCTTAGAAATAACGGAATTTCCATCTCAGGGACTTCTCAAAAGCAGCAACTGATCAATACAGGATATTTTCATGGTTATAAGGGATACCGCTTTTTTGTATCATCCTCAAACCGCCTTCCATTTACCTCATACAATGAGATCAACGCAACCATACAATATGACACAAAACTAAAGTCTCTTTTATATGGAAAAATGATGTTTATTGAAACTGCCCTTAAAAATATTGCATTAAACACAATTATGACAGAAATAGATTCAAGCAGTGTCTATGATATGTATGATAAAGCAATCAGCAGTTACAAAAATACTCCAGCTGGAACTCGCGAAGATATAAAAAAGAAATACCAAAATAACAAACTGAATCTCCAAGGTTCCATACAAAATGCCATAGCCGCTGCATACCGCAAAGAGAATCCTAAAATCACCCATTTTTATAATAATGTCAACTATAATGAGGTTCCAATTTGGGCAATTTTCGAAATTCTTACTATGGGCGATTTTGGTTATCTACTTTCCTGTCTGACTATTGATATGCGTGAAAAAGTATCCCGTTCAATCGGCATAAATCTATCCAGTGATACCTATCGGGAATTGCTTTATAAATATGTATATGCCTTAAAGGATCTGAGAAATGCTATTGCCCATAATGATGTAGTATACGATACTCGTTTCAAAAAAATGGATCCATCCAGACCAATGAAGCAGTGTCTGATTTTAGAAATGGGAATGCCTTACATAAATTTCAAAACTATTGGTGACTATATTATTCTCATTTGTTATTACTTGAAATTACTGAAAGTTTCTAAAACTGAGATTAAATCATTTATTCGAGAATTTGAAAAGATCACACGAGAATACAAAGCATCCGTAAACCCGAATGTTTCAGCTATTACCATTCATCCCGATTTGTTTTCTCGGCTGGGCATCTTGAAAAATGCCATATAATGCTTGCATATTTCACTTGTATATAGTATATTATAGATAGCAATTGGGGTATGTGTTTGCGGACACATACTTGGAGGAGTCGGAGTGATCCGGCTCCTCTTTAATTTTTTTAAAAAAAATGGTAGCCAAAAGGATATTTCCTAATGACTACCATCTTTTTATTCTGCCGCTTCCAACACTAATCTGGCATATTCTTCATCACTTATGCCGCATTCTCTGATGGATAGATGCCAGGCACATCTGTTATCTGTTATCTGTTACCTGTTTCTTATATACTGCAATAGAAGTCGCTGTATCTGTTTCAGCTGCTCATTTACCTCCTGCACATCTGACTTTGAGATAAATACATTCGTATTTGCCATTCGTGCTATCTGGTTGATGTTGTTGCCGATTGTAGATAGCTCATACATCAGCTTCTGCCTGTCCTCATGACTGGTCATATCCACATTTCCACCATCCAATGCCATCGTACGGATATAGGCAGATGGTGTCATTCCTGTAGCCGCTGCTTTCTCCTCTATCTCTCTACGCTCACGCTCCGATACCCGGATGCTCATTGTCGTTCTTGGTGCCTGTCTGCTCTTTGGTCTGCCCATACGCATCCCTCCTCTCGTGTAATTCTTCTTATCTGTTTTGCTGTGATAGTCACTCTGTCGGTCTTTCGTATATCCACTTCCGCTGCTTTGGAAATTCCTGTAACATAGTAGGGTAACATAGTAGGCGAGATACGGTTTTCGTGTTACAAAAACCCATCTCGTTAGTGGCGGCTGCCCCTAATACCCTGCTGTTACATCCCTGCGGTGTGGTATATATGACTGCATAGAGCAAGCTTCTCTAAGACTTGTTGCTGCCTTTTTGTCGTATGCTGGGCAACAAAAAAACAGACACATGGAATATTTCCACATATCTGCTTCTTTCATTGTGTATATTCAATTTTATATGATTATAGCTATATATGGCTACATACAATACATTTTCTGTAGCCCAGTTCCTTTTATTATGATTGGTTTCTTTGCGATGGCTATCGTTTTTACATCAGATGCAGCCTTTTTACTGATAATGGTATTAATATACATTTATCTTGCAACCTTTCGCAATCACATCGCTCCAATAATGCATATCAGAAAAAAGAATCCAAAAAAGATCAGCCAGCTTCTAAACAAACTGTTGACTTTTCCACATCTCAATGATAATATGTATTCAGAAGCGGTTTTGTACCACTTGACTACTTGATAGTCTTGAGTGGGTTACTCGCTTCTTTTTTTATGCCCACTACATCATACAGATACATTTTTCCATTAGCTGCGTGGTTTACAACCAGACACGCAGAATAAACATTATATTCTCCGGTCTTTTTCTCATTGTTATATAATGGAATTGCAAATCTTGTCACATAATAAAACCATCCATTGTGAGCATCCTCGGAATGCTTTTCCTTATGATTTTCCCGATATACTTTATCAGTAGCTATCTCAACCATTTCTCGGATTCCCTGTGCCGCATTTGCCTTTGCTTTTGCTCTTGCGCCCTTTGTTTTTCTTGTATAACTAGAACCGCCATATTCATCCGGAAATTTGTTTCCAATATAAATAATGTCTCTTGTCTCTGCTATTTCAATCAATTCTCCTACATATTTTCCCAAGTAATCCTCTACATCATTCCAATTAATATTCTGTTTATTGGAAAATATGATTTCAGGCAGTAAAACAACCTCATTGCCTGATTCATCTGTTACTATATCCAGTTTGTCCATGTAATCCCTTTCTCCATTCGTATTTTAAATATCATAACATGTCCTACTGCCATTTGCATTATGAATTTAATCGGAATTACATTCCAAAAGAAAAATCAGGAAATTCATTATCTTCTGGCTCCTCATCTAAAATATCCTCTGATTTTTTAGTTGCAGCCTGATTTTCTTCCATCCCACTTTTTATACTCTTGGCCACCTTCTGTGCTCCAGCCTCCATCATATTTGCATTCGTTGCATCTGCTGTAAAATTCATCACCGGCATTCCTGCATTCTGCAGACCTGCCGTAAGCATTGCCTGTTGCTGCATCATATACATTCCTGCAAGAGTTGGCAAATTCGTCAGTATCTTTTCTGTAACCTGACTTACAATACGCTCCACGAAAGCATCTTCCTTTTCTCTCGTTTCAAGATAAGGATCATCCTTCTTCTGCACATATCTCTCATAATAATCATTAATTGCATAGATGATAAATTCATTCTGCGACTTAAAGCCATATAATGAACTTCAGATATAAAGAAAGACCGCTCACTTTCAATTTTTCTTGAAAATGAACGGTCTTTCACGCTTCTGTTATTTAGTTGAATGATGATGATATTACTTTCTCTTTGATGTGTTTCCGAAGCCGCAGTCCAATACGACTGAGACATTCACACCATCTGAAATTGCTTTTTTTATGTTTTTCGGTCACTCTGGTCAAACCTGAAAAACCTCTCAAAGTGCCGGAAGTCGAAAAGTTTTACAAACTTCCCGACTCGCGGGCAGTCGTCAAATTCCGCATAAACACTGGCTTTACAGCCAGTTGTTTCTTCGGAACTCTCCTCGTTGCCTTCGCGCAAATCAAGGATTTTTACATATTGATCCGATGTAGTGCAACTATTGTCTCCACATGGCTCGATAGGTCCGGATTGATGTCAGTCATCGACAACCTATCCAGGCTAATATGGCATGTACCCAAATATCTCCGTTTGTTTGCGGAAACATATCTACAAATTCTGTAGCAAAAATATCTCTATACATTCCGCTATCCATATCGCAGCCTGAACCTCGCCCGTTTACGGAAAAAGTTCAACTTTTTTAATCGTTTCTACTATTATAGTGATTCCAACATAAAAGTCAAATCTTCCGAGGAAACGCCATCGCCTCAACCTTGTCCGTTCTTCCTACAAAAACAGGTCAACGGCTATTTTTAGACCTAACTGATGGCCTGCCTTCCATGCACTCGACCTTGGTAAGCTAGAAATTTAGCAGAAAATTTTAATAACGCCACTGCTACTTCTTCGCATTCTCTTCCAGTTCCAGCATGTACTTATCAAAGTCAGACATAAACAATCTGTCCTGAATAACACGATACTTTTCAAATTCAGTCTCGGCATGAAGCTTTACAATTTCAGCTGACACTTTCCCTGCATCCTGTAAAATACCATAATCAAACATTTC
>OFMV01002773.1_pt1 | contig 11059 bp, 7 predicted proteins | sample 1541881 | NCBI WGS metagenome assembly OFMV01 (sample SAMN04209220, study PRJEB22552) | human gut metagenome | biome: gut; material: feces | host: Homo sapiens | place: USA: Oklahoma
ATAGAAAAATACTATAAGTAAAGCATAAATAGAGTGTACCACTTAAGGAGCCTCGTAAGGAGCCTCATTGCAAACGTATACAATGAGGCGTATAATGGCCTCGCTTAATTGTGTGAACATAAGAATTTAGTTAGATTTGCTTAAGATAAAGTAGAAATGCATATATTATCTTAACATAATCTTAATGTGTAGATAGGGATATGGAGAAAAGGGATTTAAGACATTTAAAGCGAAAAGAGTTGATTGACCTCATTGATAAGATGCAAACAGAAAGTAATCTTGTATCTAATGAGGAGGTCAAAGAAGAGCTTGGTCGTTTAAAAGAGAGAGAAAAGTATTTAAAGCATTTACGTAAGACTTTGAGTGTACTCGTTGTTGTGGCTGCCATTTCTGTATTGGTGGCAACACTGTGGATGCCTGTATTAAAGATTTATGGGTCGAGTATGGATCCGACTTTAGAGAATGGGCAGGTTGTGGTATCTATAAAGACAAAGAGATTAAAGTCTGGAGATGTTGTAGCATTTTGGCAGGGCAATAAGTTGTTGGTAAAGCGAGTAATCGCAGGTCCTGGTCAAAAGGTAGATATAGATGTGAATGGAAAGGTGTCTGTGGATGGTAAAGCTATTCATGAAACGTATTTGGATAGTGAGTCATTAGGAAATACAGACATTGATTATCCGCATCAAGTAGAAGAGTCTCGTTGGTTTTGTATGGGAGACAACCGCGAGAGTTCAATAGATTCTAGAAGTGCTGCAATAGGGGATATTTCAAAAGAACAAATTGAGGGTAAAGTCTTATTTTCAGTTTGGCCTTTAAATAAAATTGGAATTGTAAAGTAACAGAAAGTAGGTGTGATTGTGCAGGAGTATTTAAGGCGTTTATTAAAAGATAAAGCGCGCTTAAGAAAATGGAAAAAGATCATGATAGCACTTTCTTGTATTGTGGTTGTTTGTACGGTCTATGCATTATCTTTACCAGCACAAACATTAGCTTGTGATAAGGAAGAACATACACATACGGCTGAGTGTTATGATGAAAACAATGAATTGATTTGCGAAAAGGAAGAACATACGCATACGGATGATTGTAATAAACAAGAAGAAGTAAATGAACAAGAAGAAGTTGTCAAGGATGAGCCAGAAACTCAAAATGATGATGAACAAGTATCTCAAGAAAGTGAAGAAGAGACAACGACTACAACTACAGAAACTACAACAGAACCGTTTGATTTAAGTTCAGAAGCAAATAAAGGTAAGATTACAGACATTCAATTTACTTATAAAAAAGATGGTGTGGTAGTTAAGCCCAATCAGAGTGTTGATGTGAGTAAACATGATGATTTAAGTATGACTTATAAATTATGGTTTGAAGGTATTCCCGCAACGACTTTGAAACAATGTGGTGGTATCATGTCATATAAGCTTCCTGAAGGATTTACAATCAAAAAATCAATAGATAAGAATATTACATCGGGTAGTGATGTCATTGGAACTATGAATGTTAGTACAGATGGTTTAGTAACAATCAAATATTATGATACATATCTAAAGGGTTTAAATGCTAATCAAACATTAACTGGCAATTTTGAAGTAGATGCTCAAATCGATATAAATAAGATTAATTCAAGTACTGGTAAAGTAACAATCACAACACCGAAGGGAGATATTACATTAAATTATGGTCTAGATTATAAGGAACATTATGGAAGTGTTAGTGTAGATAAGAGTTGCAAAAAAGAAACGACTAGCGATTATATAAAATATACAATTACATTAACTGCGGGTGATGATGGTTGTCAAAATGTATATGTAGTGGATCAATTTACAAAGGGTAAAGAATTAGTTGAATATGTGGATATTAATCTTACAGAAAGTACACTTTATGCAAATCCGGATAAACAACAGCCTTATGAAACTAGAAAAACTGCGACTAAAGGTACAATTTATAAAACAAATTTACCTAGTCCAGATCAGGAAATTCCAAATGCAGTAACAAGTATTACTGATCCTGAAAGTTTTGTGTGGAAAATTGAAAAGATGAACCCTAATGAAGTTCGAACATTGACTTATTATGTCAAACTAATTGATACAACTGAAAATTTGTATAATAAACAATACGACATCGTAAATAATGCACAGGTTTATTCAAAACAAGATAACAGTTCACAAGTTTATAGTAAGGGTAATAAAGTATCTACATTTAAACCGACTATCATTATAGATACGAATGTTATGAAAAAAAATATTGTAACACAGAATGGAAATGATTATATAAAAGAAGATGGCAATTATCTAGTCAATTATCAAATCGAATTTAATTATGGTTCAGAGAATAATAATTGTTCTATAAAAGAATTTCAATTTAGAGATAGTTTAGATAGCGATATTTATACAGATTCTAAAATGCTTCCATATATTTCTTTTGTAGAAAATTCAATTGTCTTACATGTAAAAAAAGCAGGGGAAACAGAATATACAGATTATAGTGGTAGTCATATAACGGTTGGTTGGGCAAAAGGAAATGATAATTATTCAACATATAAAGAGGATTCTACGCGTTTTAATGTTTATGAGTTAAACAATCAACCAATCACAATTAATCCTGGTGATTCTTATTATGTGACTTATACATTAAAAATTAAACCCGAAGTATATGCGGCTATGCAGTCGAATAGTGTAACTATAAAAAATCGTTACTTTTCGTATAGTAGGGATAAATTATTAAATAAAGTATTTAACGATAAGTTAAATTTACATGAACGTAAATGGGTAGAAAAGAGTGTAGCAGAACCAACAACAGCAGAAAAGACTGTTGATATGGATGGCACAAAATATAATAATCAATTAAAAGTAGATACAAGTGCTGAACAATCATTTAAAGTGCCTGCAGGAAGTTACAAATATACAGTTAATATCAATAAGACAGATAAAGATAAGACGGATGGAAAGTTTAATATAACGAATGTTACATTAGCTGATGCATTGGACAATAAGGATGTAATGAAGTATGTCGGTTATATGAAAATAACGGCTTATGATACTGATGATAGTGTGGTTGAAACAAAATGGGTCAACATTGATAAGCAACAAAACTTTAGTTTAAGACTATCTGATATTGATTGGACAAAAAATTGTTATTCATATATGTTTGAGTATTATGCGACTCCTAATGATTTGAGTTCTCTTACAAGTGCAAAAGTAAATAATACATTTAGTTTAAATGGGGATGTGAAAAGAGGAGTAGATGGTGAAATATTTAGGTTTACGAATGTAAACTCATCTAGTGAAGTTACACTTGAGGGTTCTTATAATTTAAAAGTAAATAAACAAGCGTGGTATTATGAGAAACCTAAACAAAATGCGACGGAATGGCAAAATGGTATGCATTATTGGGTGATAGAGGTTAATGGTTCTAAGATTAGAGCAGGTACACAAATCAAGGATGAAATTAATGATGTCTTAGAAAAAGATGAAATAAGTTCTTATTTGCATAAAGATTCTTTGGTGGGTGTCTATAAGGGAGATCTTAAGAATTTAAGTGATTATAAAAAAATAGAGGATTTGCCAGTAAATTTAAAAATTGGTGAAGAGTATTATAAAGCTGACTATACAAATAATAAGGGATTTACTGGTGGTAATAATTATAGCGAATTGGTTTTAACTACAGAGAAAGATTTCAACTTACAAGATAATGAAAAAATATATATTGTAGTAAGAACTGAACCTCAAGAATTGCCTTCAGAATTACCTGAAGACTATCGTGCTACATTTAAGTATAAAAATGAAGTAGAGATAAAACACAAGGGTGATAAAGACTTTACTAAAGTTAATGATGCGACTCAAGAACTTTATGGTGGTAATTATATTTTAAAAGAGTTGGGTCAAACTTTTGAATTTAAGAATGGTAAATATACAAATATTTCTAAAGGTAAAGATACGGATAATCCTGAAAGCAAAATTGTTAAAGATAAGCTGATTGGTAATGGTATATATGCGTCATGGGCTTTTAAGGTCAATTATGGTGGTGACTTAAATGGGGATTATAGAGTATTAGAAACAATTCCTGATGGTATGGAACTTTCATACATCCGTATTAAGTGGACAGGTAAATCTGCAAAAGATATTACTTCACAGACAATTACAGATTTAGGTGATGATTGGAAGGTAAATACAATAGCTGCACCAGATGATGATAATTCAAAGATAACAACCACTTATTATGTGAAAGGCAAACAAGCTTTAATTAAGCTTGGCAAGTTTAAAGGAATACATGGAAGAGATGATTATTCAGTAGATGTTCAAGTCGTATGTAGAGTTACAGATCCAGACGTATTACTTGGTGGAGAAACAAAAACTTTTAATAATAAGGTAACGTTGCAAAGTGCAGATGGTACAAAGGATTATGTTTCAGCTAATGCAGATGCCACAATGTCTAAAACTATTTTAAGTAAGACAAATAATTTTGAAAGTAAAGAGAGTCAAGTTAGTTCTAATATCACTTATACAATTACGGCAAATGAGTATGGTCAGACATTATTGAAGAATACGACAGATAAATTAACATTGGTGGATAAGATGAGTAAAAATCTTATTTTAGATCCTGATTCAATTAAAGCTAAAAATATTAAGGATAATAGTGATGTTGAAATAGAGAGAAAATATGATCCAGAAACAAATAAACTTGAAATTCAAATTCCAGATAGTACACCAGTACGAATTACTTATTCTTGTAAAGTAAAAGTTGCACCAGGCGAAGACAATGAAACATCAGTTTCAAATAATATACATTGGAAGAATTATGCGCAAACTGGTGGTGCAAATGATAAGATCGAACATTTTGGTTACAATTTGAATGCGAGCGGAACTACAGAAACTGAAACACATCCTCAATTAAAAATCTTAAAATATGATGATACATTAAAACATTTAAGTGGAGCTAAATTTGAAATTAATGAATGTGAATTGGTTAATGATAAAATTCAATATAAATCACCTGTAAATTCAACTACTGCTATCTCAGGTGCTAATGGTACAGTAACAATTCCAACAGATAAATTTCAAATGGATTTTAATACTATCTATGAAGTTAAAGAAATTAAAACAATAGATGGATATATTTTGGATAATACTCCATATTACATTATGCGAGCAAAGAAAGAATCTAATGGTGATTATTCTGAGTATGTAAAAAAATATATAGATTATCAGGATAAAAGAGATAAACATTACAGTATTGCATATGATAAAGATTATTTTGTTGTAGAAATATATAATGCACAAAAGGGTATTACGGTTAAGAAAGAATTTAGAAATAATGCTGCTGAAACAGATAAGAATCCAGTGAGCGGTACTTATAAATTTGGATTATATAATAATGCAGATGGTACAGGTACACCATTAGATACTATAGAGATTAAATATCGTCCTGGTGAAACTGGTGTTAAGTCTGCAAAATTCAAGAATCAAACACTAAACACAGATTATTATGTGTTTGAATTGGATCAAAATGACAAACCGATTAAAGCTTCTGATGGTGAAGCTACAATAAATTCAATGCAATATAAAGTAGTTTATAACAATGAAACTGATAGCACTAAAACAAATAATGCAAAAGTCGGTGATACGGTTACTGTTACAAACAAGAGCCGTACAAAAATATTACCTTCAACAGGTAGTATGGGAACCCTGATTTACAGGTTATTAGGAGCAACGTTGGTGGTTGTTAGTGTAATATGCCTGTCAAATATAAATAAAAATAAGAGAAAAGGAAATAGGAGAAAGAAATGAAACTAATTAAAAAGATTGCAGCCATTATGTTTGCGTTCATGATGGTATTCACGTTGAGTAGTAATGTTAACGCAGAAGAAACAACAGGAACTGGAAAGATTACAATTGATAATGCGATACCTGGTGAAACTTATACGATTTATAAAGTTTTTGATTTGGAGAGCTTTGATGGTGATAACTATTCTTACAAGGTAACAAATGAAAAATGGAAAGAATTCTTTAAAACGGGTGAAGGTAAAGATTATGTTGTTATAAACGATTATGACGGAGTTACTTGGAAAAACGAAAAAACTGCTACACAAGCAGAAAAAGAAAGCCTAGCTAAAGAATTAGCTCCGAAAATGTTGAAGTTTGCGAAAAATTCTGATAATGGCATCACTGGTATATCTAAACCAGCTAGTTCAAACAATTTAGATTTTGAAGGATTATCATTAGGTTATTATTTAGTAGATTCAAGTGTTGGTGCACTTTGTGGTTTAACTACGACAAATAATAAAGTTATAATTAATGAAAAAAATACAAAACCTACTTTAAATAAATATGTTAATACATATGATGTTGCGCATCCAAATCACGCTGATCGTAATTCGTTGAAAAAAAATACAACAAACGAAATTGGTGATGTAGTTTGGTTTACTGCAGAGATAGATAATTTTAAAGGAGCAGAGCAATTAGTTTTCACTGATACAATGGATAGTGGTTTAAGTCTAAATGGTATATTAAATAATCAAGTATTATTACAAGTAAGTTTAGTAAAAAGAAATGTCACAGAGAATGTTACAGATGCGGATGTTGAAAATTTAAAATTACCTACACACTATACGACTGTTCCTAGTAAAGAAGATGGAAAAGACAAATTTACTTTACAATTTACTGATGAAGGTTATAAAAAATTAGAGCAATACTATGAAAATTATGTCTTAAGAATATCGTATTCTGCAACTGTAAATAAAAGTGCTCTGATTAATAATGAAAATACAGCTACATTAAAATACGGAAATAATCCAAATGTAATAACAAGCACTGCGCATGTAGGTGTTTTAAGCATTCCTGTATTTAAAACCAAAACAGATAATACCGCACTTCCAGGCGCAGAATTCAGTTTATATACAACATTAAATGATGCTAACAATGATACAAATCCGATCGAGTTCAAACAAGATGATGTATCAAATGAGACTTACAGAAAAGCACTAGATGGTGAAACAACTACAGTTAATAAAATTACTACAAATAATACAGGTAAGTTTAGTTTTTATGGATTAAAAGAAGGTAAGTACTATCTTAAAGAGATTAAAGCACCTGAAGGATATAATAAGTTAAAAGACCCTATCGAAGTTACAGTAAGTAAAAAAGTAGAAGATGCGACAAACCAAATCAATGGATATTTACTTTACTATACATATGGAAAAAATAGTGGTAATGGTGCAACTGAAGTACAAGTTATAAATGAAACTGGTTCATTACTTCCATCTACTGGTGGTGCTGGTACAACACTAATCTACTTGATTGGTGGAGCATTAGTATTAGGATCAGGATTTGTATTGGCTAATAAGAAAAGAGCGAAAGCTAAATAGTTTTTATTGATTTTATATGTTGTATGGGGGGAATTTATTTTCCCCTTCTATACAACAATAGGGAGAGGGTTGTAAGATGAGAAAACATATGTCAACTATAATTGCGATACTTGTTTTTATTACAGGCTTGTCCTTATTGTTGTATCCTACGGTTAGTAATTATTGGAATTCTTTACATCAAAGTCGTGTTGTCGCAAATTATTCGGATACTATGGCTAAGTTATCAAAACAGGATAAGCAGGCTGAGATTGATCGGGCTGTTGAATATAATTCTAGGTTAGCAAGTAATGGTGGGCGTTTTACTCCAAGTGATTCTGAGCTTGATTTGTATAAGAGTCTATTAAATGCGGATGGTACAGGAATGATGGGCTATATCACGATTCCTAAGATTGGTGTTAAGTTAGCTATATATCATACGGTAGATGATGCTGTATTGCAGGTGGGTGTTGGTCATTTAGAAGGTTCAAGTCTTCCTGTTGGTGGTAGTGGTACGCATTGTGTTCTGTCTAGTCATAGAGGTCTTCCAAGTGCAAAGTTATTTACGGAATTGGATCGTATGAAAAAGGGGGATGTTTTCTATCTTCATGTATATGATCAGGTTCTTGCGTATCAAGTAGATAATATCGCAATTGTTGAACCGAATGATTATGGTTTATTAGAAATTGAGGAAGGTCAGGATTTATGTACTTTATTTACTTGTACGCCTTATGGTATTAATACACATCGATTATTAGTTCGTGGCCATCGTGTAGAGAATGTGATGGATGAAAAGAATTTAACGGCCGATGCAGCAAGGGTGAATCCTTTGGTTGTGGCTAGTATTATTGGTTTGATTCTATATGGGATTGGTTATGTTGTATATCGAATTCGAAAGAAGGGAGTGTAGGTAATGAAAAGAATATTATATTTTGTGTTTTTAACTTTATTATGTTGTTTTCTACCTATGACTCTATTTGCGGATTCTGATTTCATGAATTTGGTTGTTAATTGTCCAGTATCAAATATGAATGTTTCTTTATATCGTGTGGCGGATGAGAATTATAATTTAGTTGATTCATTTTCTCGTTATTCCATTGATTTAAAACAAGATGTACAAGGAGCAGCTAATGCCTTAGAGAATCGTATTTTAATGGATGGAATAGAAGCAGATGCCTGTGTTACTTCGGATAGTGTGGGCAATGCTAGTTTTACTGGATTAGAATCCGGTATTTATTTGGTGGTTGGAAAAGAAGTTGAATCGAATGGTGTATTTTATATGCCACAAGTATCCTTAGTTTCTTTAAGTGGGGATTTAAGTGTGGATTTAAAAGTTGAGACAAGTGATAAGCCAAGTCGTATTCATGTATTGAAAGTATGGAAGAGGGATAATAAGAAGTCTCGTCCTAAATCGATTGAGGTATGTTTATTAAGGTCAGATGGTATAGTGGTGGATAGAGTGGTATTAAATTCAGATAATCAATGGTCGTATACTTGGGACAATCTTTCTACTTCATATACATATAGCGTTATGGAAACAAGTGTTCCTTCTGGCTATAAGGAGAGTTGTACTCGTGAAAAGGATACGATTGTTTTAACGAATACGGGTAGTGATAAATATCGTGTTGAAAAGAAAGATGAAGTACTTCCAAATTCAGGTCAATTGTGGTGGCCAGTTCCCGTATTATTATTTGTGGGTCTTGTGTTGTTTGGTTTAGGACGCCATTTGAAAAATGAAGAATAGATTGTATCGATATATTTCTTGGATTGGAATCTTTTGTGTGGTGTGTTCCATTTCTTTATGTTCTTATAATGTATATGATTCGTATCGATCTTATTTTGTTTCTAAACAAAAGATGAATGCGTATCATGTTGTAAAGACAAGTGTTGGCTCTATACCGGATTATGTATTAAATCCAGATATGGATATGTCGGAAGTGGATGTGGATGGAATTTCTTGTATTGGAACTTTAGAAATTCCTAGATTAGATTTGAATCTTTGTGTTACAAGTACATGTAGTGATGAAAATATGAAACAACTTCCTTGCCGATATTATGGTAGTATTTATAAATGTAATATGGTGATTATAGCGCATAATTATTGGTTTCATTTTGGTAGGTTAAATACGTTAAAAAGTGGGGATGAAGTAATTTTTACGGATGCTTCAGGAAATTGTTTTAAATATAGTGTTGACGCAATGGATGTAGTGAGTCCAGAAAGTGTATCTGAAGTAACCAATGGAAAGTGGCCACTTACGTTAGTCACTTGTACTTTGGATAGTCAAAATAGGGTTGTTGTGAGGTGTAAATAGGATGCTTATGAAGGTAAGTGTCCTTTTTGTATATTAAAAACGTAAAATCTGTTTGAATATTTTGAAATTGATAATATAATTTAAATATAAGAAAATAAAAACGTAAAAACCGTTTTTAAAGGAGGGCGCATATGAAAATACTTCGTGTTACGGCAAATGGACTTCCACTTTTTAAAGAAGATTTGGATATTTGTTTTTACACACAACAACGTGTAAGTGAGAACGATAAGTGTAGTTTGTATAACTTGGTTGATAATCATTATCTTCATACAACGAATGCCTTTATTGGTATTAATGCGTCTGGTAAAACTTCGGTATTAAAGATTATTGATTTAGCTTTGAATATTGTAAAGAATGAACCTATTAATCATGTGGAATCTAAAACTATTCTTGGTGGAGCAAAGCAGGCTACAATTTGCGTTTATTTTTATGATAAACGTAAGTATGTTTGTTGTCTTGAAACTGTAATTACTGCAAAAAAAACAAAGGCGGATGATTATATGTATTTTATTTTGTCTGAAAGATTGTGGGAAAAACCGATTGCGAGTATCAAGTCGAAAAAGTATTTGACTGATTTTACAGGGGTAGAACCTGTAGCATCTCGTGATAGTAGCGAGGCATATCTATCTGACGATGTTAGTTTTATTATTGCGCATAATAAAAAAGAAAATGATACAGTAGAGATATTTAGCTTAATGTCTTATACAAATGTAAATGTACTTCCTTTTACTGAGGATATTTCTTTGGAAGTGATTGCATTTCTTGATCCAACAATTGAAAAATTGTGCTTTGAAAAAATGGATGGGAAGACATTTATTCATTTGAAATTTAGAAATGAAGATGAAATTGTTTTAAATAATGCGAGGGATTTGGAACAGTATTTGTCTTCGGGTACAATCAAAGGTATTATTACATTCTCAATGGTCAAAGAGGTACTTCAATCTGGTGGATATCTTCTTGTAGATGAAATTGAAAATCATTTTAATAAAGAGATTGTAACAACAATAATTCGATTCTTTATGGATAGTCGTCTAAATAAAAATGGTGGAACGTTAATTTTTACTACGCATTATTCTGAATTGTTGGATGAATATGATCGTAATGATGGTATTCATATTGTAAGAAATCGTAATGGCATTACAGTTGAAAATTTGAGTAGTATTCTAAAGCGTAATGATATTAAAAAAAGTGATGCATATCAGAGTGGCTTTTTGCAGGGAACGACACCAATGTACGAGTCATATGTGAAGTTGAAAAGAAATCTTTTTGACTCAATTCATTAAAAGAAACGTTGTAAAGTTTTATAAAACACCAAAGTGTAGTGATGTGGAAGGTGCTTATCAGCGCCTTTTGTTGGTAATCCGCAATTAGATAGGGTTGACTAAAAGTTGGCTTCAAAAATTGTAGG
>OFMV01002812.1_pt1 | contig 10935 bp, 10 predicted proteins | sample 1541881 | NCBI WGS metagenome assembly OFMV01 (sample SAMN04209220, study PRJEB22552) | human gut metagenome | biome: gut; material: feces | host: Homo sapiens | place: USA: Oklahoma
GTGGATCGGGAAAAATATCCAAAGATCCGGCAAAAATACCGGTTTGAAAAAATAAAATTGTAGAAGAGTAGCGCCAGAGAAGCGTGGATATGATCTTTCCGGTCAGCAGTAGAAATCATTCAGTATGATTCAATTGAGGAATGTATCAAGGCTTTAAAATCGGGCGCGGAGTGTGTTTCTTAGGAATATGTCTCATGATATCCGCACACCGTTAAATGCGATCATTGGATTCGCAAGGCTCGCCATGAAGTCAGCCGGATTGAGAGCGGTCAGACAAAGCTGGAAGATTCGGATCTTGCAAATATTCTGATTATTGAACTTTCTGCAAATGCATTTGAGGAAGACAGAAAAGCATCGACCGATGCCGGAATGAATGGACATCTGGCAAAACCGGTCAATGTATCAGAATTATTGAAAATGCTTTGTAAACTGCTTTAGCAAAAATTTGATTTCTGCAAAATATTCCCGGAACATATTGTTCGGCAGATATACTTTCGTGGAGCCGCAGGAAATACCGTAGGCGTTTGGTATCTTCTGCGCCCGCGCAATCTGCATAGCGCGGAACATATGAAAATCATTGGTCAAAATTCCAACGGTATTCGTTGTGTTGCTATCCAGTGTATGATTTATCGTATCTGCAGAAATCAGTTTCATGCTGTTAGTCAGATTCTGGGCAGTGGTGGTTGATTTATCCTCCAGAATAATGCGCCCGGAATCAATTCCGCGCTTCACCAGATAATCTGCCATGCAGCTTGCCTCTGTAAAGGGTTCGTTAGATCCCTGGCCGCCGGTGACAATACATCGGGTTTCTGGATTTGCAGACAGATATTCATAAGCCTTGTCCAGTCGAAATTTTAGAACCGGGCTTGGACCATTTTTATAGACTTGTGCACCTAACACGATAAGATAGTCCAGATTATCAGGACCCGCTACATGCATCTGGCTTATGATTAGTCCTTCAATAATAAGGAAAGATGCCAGACAACCGGCAAATATAATCACAATTCCTTTTTTTAGAATATCAGGGAACATTTTCCATAGATTAAAATGAATTCCAATAGCAACGCATATAAAAAAGACAGACAGAACGAGCCAGACTGCGAAAAATGCTGTACCAGAGCCAATAGCGCGGACTGCAATGCCGTATGTGCCACATACTAAAGCCAGTATAATGCATAAAAGAAATAAAAAAGTGTGCATGTAAATGATAAACCTTTCTACAAATTTATTTACATTCTATCATAGATTGGTAAGAAATCCTACCTTTTTACATTGTATCGAAAATGTGAAAGCTTTATAATGGAACGATAGAAATTCGAATGAAAAATGTTGATAAAAAGTAAAATGGACTTGAAGAAGTGTTGATAAGTTCTGGAAAATAACCGTAAAAAGAGGATAAGCAGATGGATTATAACCGGATCATGCAGGAAATATTAAATATTGGAGAAGAGCTGTTGAAAAGCGGGGCAGAAATATTTCGTGTGGAGGACAGTCTGTATCGCATGTGCAGAAGTTATGGATTTGTGCGAAGTGATGTCTATGCTTCGCAGATCAATATTCAAATGACGGTGGAGACGCCCGAAGGAGAGATTATCACACAGATCCGTTATATTGAAATGACAAGTCCTCATTATGATAAACTGGATCAGCTTAATAACTTGTCCAGATATGTTTGTGCCAATACTCCGAAACAGGCAGAGATTCATGAACGTTATGAAAAAATTGCAAAAAGTAAAGTACTTGCATTTCCACTTATGGTGCTGGCACAGATTGTAAGTGGAACTTCATTTGCAATTTTTTTCGGAGGAGGACGAAATGATGCGATTGTAGCCGTTTTTGCTTCAGCTGCAATGGCACTTACCGGATACTGGATTGGAAAACAGGAAAAGAATCCGATGATCTATAATCTAGTTCTCGCATTTGTAACAGAGATGGTGATACTTTTAGCAGAAAAAATGGGAATTGCAATTCATTCAGATCGTATTATGATCGGGATTGTCATGGTGCTGATCAGTACTCTTGGCGTGATCAATGGACTGCGTGACGTTGTTCAGAGAAACTTTACTTCCGGAGCTCTGGAGATTATGAATTCCGTGCTTGGAGCCCTCGGAATTGCATTTGGAATTGCTTTAGCAATGAAAATGTTGCATGGCGGTGGAAATGCAGGAGGATCAGTGCTAAACTCCAATATATTTGTGCAGGCGGTTTCGGTATCAGTCGGAAGCATCGGACTGGCTGGAATTTATCAGATACGTGGCAAAAAAGTTATTTATTCAGGGATCGGAGCATTTCTGACATGGACAGTCTATCTGATTGTGAGACAATTTGGCGGCAGTTATTTGTTCGGAATGCTTCTGGCAGCTGTATTTGTGGGAATGTACGCATTTGTAATGGCCAGGATTAATAAAGCGCCATCCACAATCTTTCTGACAGCATCCGTATTTCCGCTGATGCCGGGAGCCAATCTTTATTATATGATGTACGGCTGTGTGAAGCAGAACTTGGCGCTTGCCATAGAACATATGATTCTCCTGGTGGAGACCTGTCTGATGATCGTATTTGGGTTTTTACTTGTGGATATTGTATCGAGAATCGTGATGCGAATTTTGGGACAGGAATATCATATTGGAAAGAATCAGTAATGGAGAAAAAATAATCGGATCAGGGGAATATTTTGCCAGAAAAAGAAACACACTAATTTCATGTTGAAAATATGAGAACAGGCAGATGACATGCATTTGGCAGTAAGAATGTCGCGGCTGTTCTTGTATTCTTTGAAAAAGAAAAGGGAGTTGGAATACATGAAATTAGTAAAAGGAGCGCAGAGTATAGCATATGACCGGGCGCCTTATCTTATCAGCAGTGCATCTGTTGTCGGGAAAAAAGAAGGGGAAGGGCCGATTGGAGAAATGTTTGACCTGGTCGGAGAAAGTGATTTGTTTGGAGAAAATACGTGGGAGGAAGCGGAGAGCACGATGCAAAGAGAGGCCTGTCTGCTTGCCATGGGAAAGGCGCATGTCAGCCAGAATCAGGTACGGTATCTGTTTGGTGGGGATCTTCTAAGACAGGGAATTGCAACGAGCATGGGAGTGGAAAAACTGCAGATTCCGATGTTCGGGCTTTACGGGGCGTGTTCAACATCGGGAGAAGCATTGGCATTGGCATCTATGAGTGTGGCAGCAGGATATGGCGAATATATACTTGCAGTGACCTCCAGCCATTTTGGAAGTGCGGAAAAAGAATTTCGTTTTCCACTAAGTTATGCGAATCAAAGACCATTGTCTGCCCACTGGACTGTGACTGGAAGTGGAGCGTTTCTTGTGGGGAAAAAGGAGAGCCATGTGAGGATAAGTGGTCTGACAGTGGGAAAAATTGTGGATTACGGTCTGAAAGATTCGCAGAACATGGGAGCGTGTATGGCGCCGGCGGCCTGTGATACGATTTGGCAGAATTTACAGGATTTTGGAAGATCGCCGGAAGATTATTCCCGGATTATTACAGGAGATCTCGGATATGTGGGACAGAGCATTCTTTTTGATCTGCTGCTTGAAAAAGGTTATGATATCCGTGGAAAACACCTGGACTGTGGTATGACGATCTTTGATCAGCAGACCCAGGACACCCATGCGGGAGGCAGCGGATGCGGGTGCGCGGCAACGGTACTTTCAGCATATATTCTTCCCAAAATCGAACGGGGAGAATGGGAACGTGTGTTGTTTGTGCCTACAGGAGCACTCATGTCTACGGTCAGCTACAACGAAGGTGCAAGCGTGCCGGGGATTGCCCACGCGATTGTGTTGGAGCATGAAGCTTAGAATATAAGTAGATCTTTGGTTTTCGAAATGGAGAGGAGACAGATATGGATTATATAAAAGCATTTATTATTGGCGGAATCATCTGTGCTCTGACGCAGATTCTGCTGGATAGGACAAAACTAATGCCAGGGCGTATCATGGTACTTCTAGTGTGCAGCGGGGCAGTTCTTGGAGCGATTGGAATCTATCAGCCATTCCAGGATTTTGCCGGAGCTGGTGCGAGCGTACCATTGTGTGGGTTTGGGAACCTTCTTTGGAAAGGAATCCAAGATGCTGTAGATCAGGAAGGATTCATCGGAGTGTTCCTGGGAGGATTCAAAGCCAGTGCAGTCGGTATCAGCGCAGCACTAATATTCGGATATCTCGCATCATTGATATTCAGTCCTAAAATGAAAAGATGACTTTTTATATCGCTCAGATTAGACAGGATTTTCTATGCCTGCTGCGTCATATATTACAGTTTTCTCCGCAAACTCGCCAAAAGGCAGGCTCAGACAGTGCTCCGAAAACTAAATTATACTCGCAGGCATAACGAAAATCCTGCCATTAATCCTCGCGATGTAGAAAGTTCAGGCGGAAGTTGTGTGCGGGGACTTGGTGTGCTCGTTCCTGCGAAAGCCTCACTATAGTCACCAAGAAATTAAACATGAAACATAAAAATTAAGAAATACTTCATAATTTCTACCGGAAGTATTTCTTTTTTTATGTTTTAATGAACGTATGTAATATATAATTGAGAAAATAGATTTTTCAATTCTTCAAGAATGAAAAATCTGTATAACAATGTATATAAAGGAATAAAACATAAAAAAGAGGGAGGGTATATGGAAAAAGTCATAGAGGTAAAGAATTTGTATAAACTCTACCGCGTGGGTGATGAAGTCGTGCGTGCCTTAGATGGCGTAGACTTTAATATTTATAAGGGCGAGTTCTGCGCGATTGTCGGAACATCAGGATCTGGTAAATCGACCCTTCTGAATATGCTGGCAGGGCTTGAAAAACCGACAAAAGGCGAGGTCATCATCAGCGGCGAGCATATCGAAAAGAAGAACGAAGAAGAGTTGGTAAAGTTCCGGCGGGACAATGTAGGATTTATCTTTCAGTCTTTCCACTTGCTGGGGACTATGAATGCAGTGGAAAATGTAGCTCTGCCGTTGAGCTTTCGAGGAGTCCCGAAAGATGTAAGATTAAAAAAAGCGGATAAGATGCTGGATCTTGTAAATCTTGGAAAGCATAAGAAACATATGCCAAACCAGATGTCTGGCGGACAGCAGCAGCGAGTCGGTGTAGCGAGAGCGCTTGTGGTAGATCCGAAGATTATTTTTGCGGATGAACCAACGGGAAATCTGGATTCCCATACATCGGAAGAGGTCATGGAACTGATGCAGCAGGTAGTAAGGCAGCAGAAGAAAACATTAGTTATGGTAACTCACGATAATCATCTCGCGACCTATGCAGACCGGGTATTTCATATCAGCGACGGTAAGATCATCAAGATAGAAGATCATCGGTCAGGAACTGAACATACAGAAGATAGAGATAAAGCGATTTCGGGAAATATGAATCCACAAGATACAGAGTATTTAAAAAGATAGAAAGAATGGGAGTAGTAAGGAGGAACAGGAAAATGACAAAATCAAGGAGAGTAATGGCGGTCATTGTAGCGGCGCTATTGATTGCAGCAATGATCCTGCCGGGGCTTGTGGTGAAGGCTGAGGCTGCAGAAGGAGAAAGAACCGGAGAAGCTGGCCGTGTGGCCACGAAGGTGACGATTGAGTCCAAGGATAATAAAACACTGCAATATAAACCGGGAGAATCCCAGAAGTGGACACTGGTGATTACCAATAAGACAGGACGGGATTTAAGTAATTTATCTGTATCTCCGGATATGGGTGGTGAAAATGCAGATGCATGGCCATTCAAGACGGATTATCAGAAATATGAGCAGAAAATTGGTACACTGCCGAAAGAAGACGGAAAAAATAAGATAGAGATTTCTTTTGATTTTGTACAGAGAGACGATGCCGGAACACGCAGATATGCCATTCCATTTTCTGTGTATGAAGGTGATAGTGATGAGCCGATTGCAACCCATAAATTATATGTAAACACGACAGAGAAGCCGCAGGCAGATAATTCCCAGAATCAAGGTGACAATGGAAATGGCGGCGGTTCAGGAAGTGGTTCTGCTGATGGCGATGCTATGACAGCTTCTGTTGGCAATGACGAGCCGGCAGTCTACAGTGGCGGCGGAAGCGGCAGTGGAGGAAGTAGTTCCGATGGTTCTGTGCCACGAGTAATCGTAACAGGGTTTGATACCAATCCGGCAGAGGTGCATGCAGGAAGTGATTTTACACTGACGATTCATTTGAAAAATACATCGAAGAAAACAAAAGTCCAGAATATGTTGTTTGAGCTGGAAGCTCCGACGGAAGGTACTGATGAGCAGACAAGTGCGCCGGCATTTCTGCCAACTTCCGGTTCGAATTCTATTTATCTTGATGGAATTAAAGCTGACGGTACCGCAGATATTTCTATTACATTGAATGCGAAAGCGGATCTGCTGCAGAAGCCTTACAGCATTAATTTGAGCATGAAGTACGAAGATTCACAGGCAACTCAGATTGATTCTTCCTCATCGATCTCTATTCCGGTAAAACAGGACGCAAGGTTCGAATTCAGCGAATTTGAAATCAGCCCTCAGACCATTGAGGTCGGTGGCGAGGCAAATGTTATGTGCAGTCTTTATAATCTGGGAAGAATTAAACTGTATAATGCAAAAGCCAGATTTGAAGGCAATGGAATCAAAAAACAGGAGATTTTCATCGGAAATGTGGAAGCTGGTGCAACCGGTTCGATTGATGCCATGCTGGAAGGCGAAAAAGTGACGAATGGAAATTCTAAGATCACTATGACTCTTTCTTATGAAGATGAATCGGGAAATATATCTGAAACTACGAAGGATTTTGAGCTGGAAGTCACTGAGGCAGTAGATGACTCTGATATGTATATGAATACAGACGGTGATGTAGAGGCGGGCAGTGGCGGATTTCCGGTTGTTCCAGTCGTAGTAGTGATCGCGATCATAGTCGGTGCAGTGGCAGCAGTAGTATTTGTAAAGAAAAAGAAGAAAAAGCAGATGTTAAATGAAGAGGAGGAGCTGCTGGATGAGTTGGATAGATCTTCTGAGGATGAGCGCGAGCAACCTTAAGAGACGAAAGCTTCGTACATTTCTTACGGTGCTCGGAGTCGTCATCGGAACAGCATCTATCGTAGTTATGGTGTCTCTTGGACTTGGACTTCAGAAATCAGTCTATGATGAGATGGAGCAGTCAGGGGGACTTACGACTATAAACGTAACGGGCAGCGAATCTGTCGGAGATGGGATGATGCATTCATCGAACTCCGATAATTCCGATGAGGCAAGCAAATATATTGATGACAATTGTGTGAAAAAATTCGGTGAGCTGGAACATGTAAAAGCAGCAGCACCAATCTATGAAACATCCGCAATTTGTCTGAAAGGGAAATATGAAGGATATATTTCCCTGTACGCAAGTACACCGGAGGGCTTGAGAATGAGAGATATCAAGCTGGCAGATGGAGGAACTCTTCCAAAATCCGGGACTGGAAAGCTGGAGCTGGTTTATGGTAACAATGTTCTGGCCAATTTCAGTGAGAGAGGAAATAATTCATCAGGATATTGGGAGACAGGAGAACTTCCGGACATTGATCTGATGAAGGATTCTATGTTTATGATCCTGGATCAGGATGCTTATTACAACAGGCAGAGTTCCGGTGGGCTTCAGGTCGATGCAGGAACTGACGGAAATGGAACATCCAATGTTCCGCAGTCAGCCAAGAAACATATTGTAACTGCCAGTGGCGTTGTGGCAGGAGGTGTTGACGATTATAATATGAATTCCTACTATGTATTCTGTGATCTGGATACATTAAAACAGATTATGAAAAAGGAATTCAAAGGAAGAGTGATTCCGGGGCAGCCGTCTACAAAGTCAGGGAAAGCCTATAAAGAATTCTATTATTCTTCAGCGCAGGTCAAAGTAGATGATATGAGTAATGTCAATGATGTGGCAAAACAGATCCGCGAGATGGGGTATAATGTAGAGACAAATGTTGAATATATGGACAGCATGAAAAAGCAGATGGCAGTGATCCAGGCAGTACTTGGTGGAATCGGAGCCATTTCCCTGATTGTTGCAGCAATCGGAATTGCAAATACGATGATGATGTCCATATATGAGAGAACAAAAGAGATTGGAGTCATCAAAGTACTTGGCTGCAGCTTGAAAAATATTAAGCAGATGTTTCTGATTGAAGCAGCATTTATCGGACTCCTCGGTGGGATAGTAGGAAATATGGTGAGCTTTGCAATGTCCGGTGCAATCAATATGGTAACGGCACAAAGTTCAGCACTGGGAGTAGACGGAAACATTTCTTATATTCCGGTATGGCTGGTGCTTATTTCTCTTGGATTTGCGATGCTGGTCGGAATGGTGGCAGGATATTTCCCGGCACTTCGGGCAATGAGACTGAGTCCGCTTGCGGCAATCCGCAGTGAATAAAGTAAGCAAGAACAGGTGAAAAGGGGACAGGTGAAAAAATCACCTGTCCCCAAGTCTTTTATTCTTCTATTATATGAATTTCCAGATAGTCAAATTCAATAGAATCTACGAAGTTATCTTGATGAAATCTTGTCTTTGCATGTCTTTTGAATTCATCAATATTGGAATCCAGCCAGATTGGATTGCTCAGATCAAATTCATGGCAGACTTCGTCAATCGCATGAAAAATTTTGTGTGTGCGGGTGTCATCGTTATCAACTTCTATGACAGTATCCCGCAACATTCTATTATCTTTAAATTCTTTTGCCCATAATCGGAACATAGAAAATCCTCCTTGTATAATTTTTAGCGGTTGATAATAATGATGTAATCGGATTGCTCCATTGCTATGCAATTCCCGCAATCCTTGAACACCTCGAACTCCCATAAAATGGTGTATTCACACCATTTTATTTCGTCCTCGGTGTTCAGCGTGTCAAAAAGTATAAATTGCTTATTTGTGCGAGCACAAACACAATTTATACTTTTGACACTTACATCATATCGATCACATTTCCGTCCAGATCTTTCCAGATGAATTCCTGGTCATAGATCATATATCCGTGTGCAGAATTCTCTTTTGGAATAGACACAGAACCTGGATTCATGTAAATGAAATCAGCCATATTCTGATTTGCAGGAATGTGTGTGTGTCCATTCAGGAGAATATCTCCCTTCTTTAACATAGGCGGATTTGCAGGATTATGGTGATGACCGTGAGTTGCAAAAATAGTATGACCGTCCAGTTCAATAAAACAGTAATCGGCAAGAATTGGGAATTCCAGTACCATCTGGTCTACTTCGGTGTCGCAGTTGCCGCGGACACATAACAGATCCTCTTTCATAGCATTTAACATAGCAATGACAGCCTTTGGGTTGTAGTCTTTTGGCAGATCATTTCTTGGCCCATGATAAAGAAGGTCACCTAATAATAATAGTTTGTCAGCTTTTTCCCTTTTGTATGCTTCAATCATTTTCTCACAATAATATGCAGAACCATGTATATCAGATGCAATCATTAATTTCATAAGTTTTATTCCCTCCAGAATTCGTAAATATATTTAGTTACAACTTTTCTACGACGGATTATAGCACAAAAGAAAGCAGACGTGTATAATTATGGTAAATTCAAGTGGATTTTATACAAGAAAGGAAATACGATTATGGAAGATGAAATTATTGAAATATATGAATATAATGATCAGACACTCGAGCTATCACTTGTGACAGAAGAGGAAATCCCGGAGGCACTTGAAGTTGTCAGAGATACATTTGAAAGGACAAAGAATAAAAAGTGCAAGGTCTTTCGCCTGGAATCTGATGAAAAAATGCGTTCTTATATGACAGACAAAGGCTTTGCAGTAAAAGCGATGCGTTATGGCGAGATGGTGGCAGTGTTTGTTGTCCAGACGGAAGGCGTGGACAAAATTCTTGCGGAAACCGGACTTGAACTTAGCGAGGAAGAAAGGAAAAGTGCTGCATTGATCTATTCCTGGTATCCTATGACTTATATAAGAAATGGGGAGGGGGTACCGGTACGATTGATTAATAAGATGATGCGTGCAGCAGAAAAAGTGATGTGGGACAGAGGTATCCATTATGCGGCAGGAATTATAGATTATGGAGTTGCACGGGCAATGGGAACATTTGGGCGCAGCAGATATGAGAAAAGAGGAGATTTTCAGAAAGAAAACGGAGAAATGCAGACGCTCTTCTGGAAGGATCTGAAGAAAGTAGAGAGTCATTTGATGAATGGCGAGGATGATTGTCCTTGGTTCCGTATTGAACAGGCCCAGGAGCAGGAAGGACCGGAAATTTATAATTTTATGCAGAGAATTTATGAGGGCATTCCGGATAAGAGCTGGTTCAGTATGGATAAAGAGGAGAAGATTCTTCGCTATGTGGCGACAGCAGGATTTGCAGTAAAAGCAGAGGCTCCGGTGGGAGGACATGAATACGAACTGGCAGGAATTTTTATAGCCCGGACATCAGAACTTGGGGAGGAGAATCTGGGAAAATATCTGAATTTAAACGAGGAAGAGCTTACTCGTGTCGCGCATATGGAAATTGCGATGGTAGATGAAGAATTCCGGGGAAGAGGTCTGCAAAAAGAACTGATGAAAACAGCGGAAGAACATTTGAAATTCTTAGGGTATCACTGGCTTATGGGGACTGCTCATCCAGAAAATGTGTACAGTGTGAATAATTTCCGAAAACTCGGGTATGAGATTGTGGCCAAGGACCTGAAATACGGCGGACTTCCGAGATATGTTTTCTGCAAGAAAATATAAGGATGTCATGATAATAAAAGACTGCAGAAAATAAATGTTTTTAATCTACATCTATTTCTGCAGCCTTTTCATGTAATTGTACACTTTTTTAATATATTTCCTGAATTGGTAATTCGGACAGCTTAAGTGTATTAAGATAATTAATGATCTGCTTCCCAGCGTCCCGAAGCTCCACATGGAAGGATCAGTCCGGAGCTTGTGACC
>OFMV01002823.1_pt1 | contig 10890 bp, 11 predicted proteins | sample 1541881 | NCBI WGS metagenome assembly OFMV01 (sample SAMN04209220, study PRJEB22552) | human gut metagenome | biome: gut; material: feces | host: Homo sapiens | place: USA: Oklahoma
CTGTGAATTCTGTGAATTCTGTGGGAATTCCTTCTCAGCAATAAACTTCTGTGAAATCTGTGTATTCTGTGGGAGCCCACTACGCAGCCTAACCATCTATGTAAATCCGTGAAATCTGTGGGAGAACATTGCTGTAGCAGGCTGCGTGGGTATGGCAGGGATGCCATACCCTCCTACAATTCAGTGGGAACCACTCCTTAGGAAAGCTCAAGCATTCGCTCTATCGGCTTAACGGCATCCTTGGCGATAGATTCGTCAACAGTCACCTCCGGAAGCTCGTAGCGCAGCGCATTGTATATCTTGAGCAACGTATTCTTCTTCATATACTCGCACTCGTTGCAAGAGCAGCCTACCCCACCCTCAGACACCTCCGGCGGAACCGGATAGAACGTCACGTCGGGACAGCAACGCTGCAACTCGTGCAGGATGCCAGCCTCGGTAGCTATGATGTATTCCTTCGTCTCCTTATGTTCCTTAGCATAATCGAGCATCGTAGCCGTAGAACCCTTCACGTCAGCCACAGCCAGCACCGGTGCCTTACACTCCAGGTGAGCCATCACCACAGCCTCCGGGTGCTCAGCCTTCAATTTCACGATAGCCTCTACCGAGAACTTCTCATGCACATGACATCCGCCGTTCCAGAGCAGCATGTCGCGACCCGTAACACTATTTATATAGTTGCCTAAGTTATAGTCGGGACCGAAGATGAGCTTCTCGTCCTTTGGCAGACTGTCCACCACCTTCTTCGCGTTGCCCGAGGTGACCACCACGTCTGTGAGTGCCTTCACCGCAGCCGTCGTATTCACGTAGCTCACCACCTTATAGCCAGGATGCTGCTCCTTGAACGCCTTCAGGTCCTCCGCCTTGCACGAGTCGGCAAGCGAGCAGCCGGCAGTGAGATCCGGGCACAACACCTTCTTCTCCGGAGAGAGTAGCTTACAGGTCTCAGCCATGAAGTGCACACCACACATCACGATAATCTTCGCATCGGTCTTCGCAGCCTTACGAGCCAATGCCAGCGAGTCGCCAATGAAGTCAGCCACCTCCTGCACCTCACCCACCGTATAGTAGTGAGCCAGCACAACAGCGTCCTTCTCCTCACACAAGCGACGTATCTCTTTTTTCAAGTCAACGGATTCATCAACCGCTTCGTCGATGTAACCCTTCTCTTTCCAATCGTTGTTCATATATTTTTTTAGTTGACGAGTTAACAAGTAGACAAGTTGACGAGCGGACAAGTTAACGAGCAGACTACTTACCAACATCTCTTTATATATCTATTTCTTTTTATTTTTAAAGAAAAGAAAAAGATTATGAGTATGATATACTGTTAGTACGTTGAAAACTTTCTACCTATTTCTTTGGTTATTTCTTTATAAACCTGTAAGACATCATTGTCAACAGGTTGTATTAATATTTTCTCTTTGAAAATGAGTTATATATGTTAGTTATACACAAAAGTGCTATTACACCTGCAAAGTTAATAAGTTTATATCTTTTTCTCTTAAAAACCTGTGGAAAACTTTAGAATATTAATTTGATAACGCACACAGTTATCCACATCCACCCCACTCTGCCTGTCCGCCTGTTGATAACCGCTAAGTTGTTAACAATGTTGTTAGTAAGTTATCAACAGGTTATCAACAGATTTGTGAATAATAACAGGAGGTGTGCGTTAAAACTCGAAATGAAGACATAGGAGGGTATGGCAAGGATGCCATACCCACGCAATTTGCTATCAATAAGGCTGTGTGACTGCACGTAACCATCAATACGGCTGCGTGGAGGGTGTGTCAAAACTAAAATATTTGGCAAATTGAATAGCAAACGGTTCTAATCGTAGGAGGCTACGGCATTCCTGCCGTAGCCATTAGTAACTGAAATACAACTGTTTGCAATGACTACGGCAAGAATGCCGTAGTCTCCTACAGTTAGCCATTCATCACAATTCTATAGTTTTGACACACCTCCCACGCAATTTGCCATCAATAAGGCAGTGTGACTGCACGCAACCATCAATACGGCTGCGTGGAGGGTGTGTCAAAACTAAAATATTTGGCAAATTGAATAGCAAACGGTTCTAATCGTAGGAGGCTACGGCATTCCTGCCGTAGCCATTAGTAACTGAAATACAACTGTTTGCAATGACTACGGCAAGAATGCCGTAGTCATTAGTAACTGAAATGCAACTGTTTGCAATGACTACGGCAAGAATGCCGTAGTCTCCTACAGTTAGCCATTCATCACAATTCTATAGTTTTGACACACCTCCCACGCAATTTGCCATCAATAAGGCTGTGTGACTGCACGTAACCATCAATACGGCTGTGTGGGTATGGCAGGGATGCCATACCCTCCTATTAACACAGTTATTAACAGGTGTGTTGATAACTACCTGTTGGTTTTCAGTGTTTTATATATGTTATCAACATTATCAACAGGTGGAGCGTTGTTTTTATGTTGACACGGTCGTTTTATGGTGCGAATGAACTTGTTAACTATATCAATTAGCTGTCTCAGCACTATCTTTCCACAGCTTTCTTAACAACAGGTGTTAATAACTTGTTGTTGTGTATCAGTTGGTTACCTGTATTATCCACATTATTAACAATGTACATGGTGTTGTCATGCTATAGCATATCTATTGCTGACGGGGATTACTACAGTTGATGCGGTGTAAGAGTGTTGCTGATGTTGGGTTGTAGTATCGCTAATGTTGGGTATAACTATAGCTAATGTTGTTTATAACTGTAGCTAATTTCATCGGGCAGCGGACGGAATCCAATCGGACGGCGGACGGAATCTGATCGGGTGGCGTACGGAATCTGATCGGACGGCGGACGGAATCCGATAACAAAACATGATGTTTCGGAGTGCGAAAGTGTTTATTAAACATAGTTATCAACGTGTTTGTGGATAACATTACATTAGTTATTAGTTAGTTATGTAGTTATCAACAGGTTGTTGATAATTGTGAATAACTCGCTAATTTAGGAGGCTATGGCATCTTGCCATAGCCACGCTACCCTCCTGTATGCAATCACGCTGCCCTCCCGTGTATAACGCTACCCTCCTGTATGCAATCACGCTGTCCTCCGGTGTATAACGCTGCTCTCCCGTACACGCCTTTTTCCCATCTCGCTACCCTCATATACACGCCTGTGGGTTCTCCTGTACCTACTAACTAACGTAGTTATACACAGGTCTGTTGATAAATTATATTTGTGAGTCAGTATGTTACAGAGTTATCAACAGGTTTCGTAAATTGTGGATAACTGGTTGTTCTGTGGTTATTTTGTTTTTATATCGTGTGGTAAAAAGTATGGCTTTATTATGTTTATTTTATACTAATAGGTGTATTAGATTAGTTTTGTGCATAAAAATACATCTGTTTAAAATAAATTAACAAAAAAAAACATATATTCGTCAATAACCCTTTAATTTTGCAAATGGTATTTTTATACAATTACAAAAATTTAAATTTATTGTCTATGAAATCATTAAAGGTAATGGCAGCTCTCTTGGTAGCTGCAGCAATGACAAGCTGTTCAGCAGTGAACCCACTCGCTGCAACATCAAACACAGCAGGTACAAAGTGCGGTAAGGCTTCTTATCCGGTATTCCTCAGCGTTCTGACTTTCGGTGGTGACGCAAGTATCAATACAGCTGCTAAGAATGCAGGCATCAAGAAGATCTCTCACGTTGACGTTAAGACAACAAGCATCCTTGGTCTTTACGGTACAAAGACAACTTACGTTTACGGTGAGTAATCACTAAGATGTAGTTTCGGTTAAATGAAATTTATAGGAAGGATAACCAACAGTAGTAGGTTATCCTTCTTTTTTTAAAATAGATGATAGATGAGAATATTTCTATTGATGATAATGCTTGCAACTGGCATTGCCAGTACGAGCGCACAGTCTGTTTCGAACCGCTTGAATCCCTTCTCTACAAAAAAGGGAGATGCTTATTTTATTGGTAACAAGAAGCTGAGCGAGCGTAGCAAGGACATTAAGCGATTTGTATTCGATATGACTTATGTGTCTCATTGCGACTCGTTGACCATGAACTTCACTGTTGTTTCGCCTAATCGCGAGGATATAAGCCGCTTGTCCGTGAGCAACGGTACGTTTACGACGGAGGCTTCAGATGTAAAGCTTTTGTATCACGAAACGAAGGGTCGCAACTTTGTTGTGCGTACAACTGCCCAGTTGAGCTACAAGGACATAAAGAAGTTATACACATCAGCGATACCGGTTGTATTCACATTTACCGATACGGAAGGCAGAACGAATACAGCCACTTATTCCACGGGAGACTGGAAAAAGGAAAAGGCTGTGTTCGAGAAAATATTCTACACAATAAATATATAACAAGATAAAGTAGTTCTATATGAGAAAACTTTTATTGATTTTGTGCGTATTCACTCTTATGTCGTGTACTAAGGAGGTTAAGATAAGTCAGCTGGTATTCAACAAGAGTCTCACCGTAGCGTATTATGGTGAAGAGCCTTTCAGTGGAAATGCATGGTCTGAAGACAATAAAACGGTATGTATGACTTTTGAAGAGGGAAAGGTTACATTGATAAAGGTGTTTCATGCAAACGGCAAGGTTGCGGTTGAAGGAATCGAATTTCAGGGCGTAGGCAAAACCTATGACGAGCAAGGTAATAGTATTGAATTGCATGAGTTTGTTAAGGCTTATCCTGCTATAGTAGGCGAAGTGCAGCATATGGCAACCAATGTATTGTATGACGAATCGTTGAAGTAGGAAGGCGTAAGTATATGTTGCTATTCGGTAGAACGAAGAAAGCCCGAAGTCCAGTAGATCAGGACTTCGGGCTTTCTTTATCCCTAAGGCTGCTATTTCTGCATTTCGTGCAGTTTCTTGTAGTAACCACCAAGTGCGATGAGTTCTTCGTGTGTGCCACGCTCCACAATCTCGCCCTCGTGCATCACGCATATTTCGTCGGCGTTCTTGATGGTAGACAGGCGGTGGGCGATAGCCACCGTCGTGCGCGACTTCATAAGGCGTTCCAGCGCGTCCTGCACGAGGCGTTCGCTCTCGGTGTCGAGTGCCGATGTAGCCTCGTCGAGGATGAGTATAGGCGGATTCTTCAGTATGGCGCGCGCTATGCTCACACGCTGTCGCTGTCCGCCTGAGAGACGTCCGCCGCGGTCGCCGATATTGGTGTCGTAGCCCTGCTCGGTCTGCATTATGAACTCGTGGGCGTTGGCTATACGCGCCGCCTGCTCAATCTGCTCCTGCGTAGCGCTCTCCACGCCGAACGTGATGTTGCCGCGGAACGAGTCGTTGAAGAGTATCGCCTCCTGGTTGACGTTGCCGATGAGCTGACGCAGGTCGTGTATGCCGAGATCCTTGACGTTGATGCCGTCGATGAGCACCTCGCCCTCCTGCACGTCATAGTAGCGCGGAATGAGGTCGACGAGTGTCGACTTGCCCGATCCGCTCTGTCCGACGAGAGCCACGGTCTTGCCCTTCTCGATGATGAGGTTGATGTCGCGCAGCACCCACTGCTCGCCGTAGCGGAACGATACGTGGCGGAACTCTATCTGATGCTCGAACGAAGCGATGTGCTTCGGCTGCAGAGGTTCCTTGATGGTGTTCTCCGCCTTCAGAATCTTGTCTACGCGCTCCATTGAGGCAAGACCCTTCGGAATGTTGTAGCTTGCCTTGGAGAACTCCTTCAGCGGGTTGATGATGGAGTAGAGCATCACGAGATAATAGATGAACGACGGGCCGGAGAGTATCTTGTTGTCGAGCACCAGTATGCCGCCCACCCAGAGCACGATGATGATGAGCACCGTGCCGAGGAACTCGCTCATCGGGTGCGCCATCTGCTGGCGTATGTTCACGCGCTGCACGGCGTCGCGGTATTCGTTGTTGATGTTCGAGAAGCGTGTGTTCATCTTATCCTCAGCGCAGAACGCCTTCACGATGCGTAGTCCGCCGAGCGTTTCCTCCACCTGCGACATAGTGTCGCTCCAGAGCGACTGCGCCTTGATAGACTTTTTCTTGAGTTTTCTGCCCACGCAGCCCATGAACCATCCGAAGATAGGCACGAAGACGATGGTGAAGAGCGTGAGCTGCCACGAGATGAAGATGAGTGCTCCGAAGTAGAACGTGATGAGAATAGGGTTCTTGAAGAGCATGTCGAGCGACGACATTATCGAGCTCTCTACCTCCTGCACGTCGCCCGTCATACGCGCTATGATGTCGCCCTTGCGTTCGTCGGAGAAGAAGCTGAGCGGCAGCGATGTAATCTTGCGGTAGAGCTGGTTGCGTATGTCGCGCACCACGCCCGTTCGCACAGGTATGATTGTAGCCGACGAAAGGAAGTAGGCACCCGTCTTGAGGAACGTGGTGAAGGCGAGGAACAGACCGATTACGAGTAGGGTAGTGGTCGGTCCGACGTTGGCGATGAGCTGCGTCACGTAGTAGTCGGCGTTGTTCGCTATTACCTCCTTTATGTTGTCGAAGCTCCACGGCATGAGATGCGTAGCACTTCCTGCGCCTTCTGTTCGGAAGAGTATCTGAAGGATGGGGATGAGTGCTGCGAAAGAGAAGATGTTGAGCACAGCCGACAGCACGTTGAACGTGGCTGTCAGCGCGATGTACTTCTTGTATGGCGGCACGAAGCGCCTCAGTACCTGTAGAAATTCTTTCATGTCTTTATTCTGATATAGTGCCTGACGGTGGGTTTATTCTGCTATAGTGCCTAACAGCGTAGCCGATGTGGCATCCGTTATCTTCACCATGACGCGGTCGCCGATGCGGTATGTGCCCTTGTCGAACACCACCGCCTTATTCTGCTCGGTGCGTCCCATGAGCTGCTGGCGCGAACGCTTCGAATAGCCCTCTACGAGCACCTCGAATGTCTTGCCGATATCCTTGCGGTTCTGCTCTGCGCTCACCTCCGTCTGCAGGCTTATAAGCTCGTTGAGGCGTTCTATCTTCACCTCCTCCGGCACGTTGTCGGGCAAGTGCTTTGCGGCGTATGTGCCCGGTCGTTCGGAGTATTTGAACATGAAAGCCGAGTCGAACTGGCACTCGCGCACCAGCGAGAGTGTCTCTGCGTGGTCCTCCGGCGTCTCGTCGTGATAGCCCACGAAGAGGTCGGTAGAGAGTCCGCAGCCGGGTATGATGCGGCGTATAGCCTCCACGCGCTCCAAGTACTGCTCGCGTGTGTACTTGCGGTTCATCAGCTTCAGTATCTTTGTCGAACCGCTCTGTGCCGGGAAGTGTATGTGTTTGCAGAGGTTAGGCTCTTCGGCTACGGCGTACAGGATGTCGTCGGTCATATCCTCGGGGTTGGATGTGGTGAAGCGCACGCGCATGTCGGGCACGCTCTGAGCCACCTTGTGCAGCAGTTCGGCGAACGAGCAGCCGCCCTCGATGCGCTTTCCGGCAGGCGTGAGTCCGTAGCTGTTCACGTTCTGTCCGAGCAGCGTCACCTCCTTGAAGCCACGGTCGTGCAGGTCGCGCACCTCGCGCAGGATGCTCTCCACGTCGCGCGAGCGTTCGCGTCCGCGAGTATAGGGCACGATACAGTAGTGGCAGAAGTTGTTGCAGCCGCGCATGATGCTCACGAAACCGCTCACGCGGTTGCCACCGATGCGCTGCGGCACAACGTCGCGGTAGGTCTCAGTGGTGCTCAGTTCGATGTTCATGGCGTTCTGTCCGTTCTCGCACTGCGCAATCATGTCCGGCAGATTGAGGTAGGAGTCGGGACCGCAAACGAGGTTGGCGAAGTGGTTCTGTATGAGGTCTTCGCGCACACGCTCAGCCATGCAGCCGAGCACGCCGAGTATAAGCTCGCGACCCTTCTTCTTCTCTGCGTGCAGAGTCTCAAGTCGTCCGTATATTTTGTTCTCTGCGTTCTCGCGGATAGAGCATGTGTTGAGGAAGATGGCATCAGCCTCAGCCTCGTTCTCGCACAGTTCGTAGCCTGCCATCTGCATGATGGAAGCCACTACTTCAGAGTCTGCCACGTTCATCTGGCAGCCGTATGTCTCGATAAAAAGTTTCTTCATTTATATAATTATGTATGTTTCAAGTGGATATAACGCTGCAAAGTTACGAAAAAAATAACAAATAGAGTTATAATTATTAGATAGTGGGATGCTTATAAATAATCTGTTGTGTTTTCTTATGAAATTATAAAAAATAAAAATACTGTTTGTGGTATATGTTTTTAATTTGTATTTTTGACCAAAATATGATTTTGGTAACTGTATGAATAAAAAGTAATTATAAATGAAAAGGCTAAATGAATTATTTTCTTTCTCTTTTATGATAAGTGCACTTATAAATCGTGGCTGCAGAGTTAATTGGATGGGTTATATAGCTGGGATATTTTTTTTATTATATGCTTTTAGTACTGTTTTTTTAATATATTCTCATAAGCAAGAGACGGGAAGTTATAAACAAGCTTTTAAAAAATATTTAGGTGAATTATTTGTAATATTGGGTCCATTTATACTTTGGATAATATTTACAATTATTGATTGTATAATTCATTGATTTGAGTAGAACTCAATTCTATATAGTTGCGTATATACAATAAAAACAATGCAAATTGTAAGAATAATTAGTATTTCTACAATTTGCATTGTTTTTATTGTTGTTAGCAAAGAATATTTTAAAAAAGACAGACTTAAAGTTTAAGCCTTTCCAAGAACTGCTTTGCAACCTCCCAGATTACGATGCCTGCCGTCACGCTGACGTTCAGCGAGTGTTTTGTGCCGAACTGCGGTATCTCAAGACATCCGTCGGCGAGGTCTACCACCTCCTGGTGTACACCTTTCACCTCGTTGCCGAACACCACGGCGTAGCGACGGTCGGTGTCCAGTTGCAGGTTCTGCAGCTTTGTAGAGCCTTCCACCTGTTCTATAGAATAGACGAAAACGCCCTCTTTCTGCAGTTCTGCCACCGCCTCGGTAGCCGTCTCGAAGTAGCGCCAAGCCACGGAGTCCTCGCCTCCGAGTGCCGTTTTGTGAATCTCGGGGTGGGGTGGAGTAGCGGTGATGCCGCAGAGATAGACCGCCTCAATGCGGAAAGCATCTGAGGAGCGGAACACCGATCCTACGTTGTGGAGCGAGCGCACGTCGTCGAGCACCACGATGAGCGGCAGCTTATTCGCCTCGTGAAACTCGTCTACTGACAGACGTTGCATTTCTATTGTTCTGAGTTTGTGCATTATTCTTTGAGTATATTTGTTTTGCAAAGTTACGAATAAATAAGTGAATAGTGTAAATATGGTGCTCAAACTGATTGCTATATATTAAAAATGCAGTGTTTTTTGATGTATGTAGTTTTATTTTTTGCGTTTCTTATTGTTTCATATCATTAAAAAGTGTACATTTGCAGCGCTTAAATATTTAATACTATTGGCATGGGACGTAATGTTTCGTGTAGTAATCACTTAAAAAACATAATGTTTATGAAAAAGATTATGATGACTTTGGCTACTCTCTTTGTAGCCGTGTGTGCAAGCGCTCAGGTGTATATCGGCGGCGGTGTTGGTTTTGCTAACACCAGCTATGACCACGACTCTAAGTTCAGCTGGAAGATTGCTCCAGAGATAGGTTTCCAGTTGGATAAGAAGTGGGATGCTGGTATCTCTTTAGGTTATTCCGGCGTTGAGGATAAGGAGAAGATTTTTGAGGTTGTTCCGTATGTTCGTTACACAGCTTGCAGCGCAAAGATTGTTGACTTCTTCATTGAGGGTACCATTGGCTATGAGCATCACGACTTGCAGCATAGCTCGAGCGACTATGATGTTTGGGAAGTTGGTTTGAAGCCAGGTCTTAAGGTGAACCTCTCTAATCACGTGGCTTTTGTTACAAAGATTGGCTTCTTTGGCTATCAGCGTGTTGACGAGGCTAATACATGGGGTGTTAACTTGGACGGCAGAAACATTCTGTTCGGCATCAACTACAAGTTCTAACAGTAAAGTTCTAATAATATAAAATGGGTGCAGTTCTTACCAAATGAAGAACTGCACCCATTTGTTTTTTTGTGTGTCTGCACATAATGCTAAGTCGCACTACGCTGATGCGCCTGTGGAATATCAGAGTAGTCTACGTCGTGTCAACAGAGTTCTTTGCACAATAGCTTCATTCCCTCGCTTGCTCCGCACTGGAAGTGCTTGAAGTTCTGTCTGCCTACGCCCATCGACGGTTCTGGGTCGATGAGATATACGGGTACCGAGGGTCGCACATAGTGGATAAGGCCCGCAGCGGGGTAGACGTTGAGCGATGTGCCTATAATCACGAAGATGTCGGCTTGCTCTGCAGCCTCCGCCGCAACGCTAATCATAGGCACCGACTCGCCGAAGAACACTATGAACGGGCGTTCGAGCGATCCGTCGCCGGCGAGTGTGCCGGGCTTCACCTCGCAGTTGTCCTCGGTCAGAGTGCGCTGATAGCGCGGGTCGTCGACGTCGCGCGAGGAGCACACCTTCGTCAGTTCGCCGTGCAGATGTATCACGCTGGTGGAGCCTGCCTTCTCGTGCAGGTTGTCCACGTTCTGCGTGATGACCGTCACCTTATAGTCTTTCTCCAGCTCGTGGATGAGGCGGTGACCCTCATTGGGCTGCGCTGCGTAGAGCTTTCGGCGCAGCATATTGTAGAAGTTGGTTACGAGTGTGGGGTCGGCAAGCCATCCCTCGTGCGACGCAACCTGGTCGACGGGATAGTTCTCCCACAAGCCGTCGTTGCCGCGGAACGTCTTGAAACCCGATTCTACGGACATGCCGGCGCCGGTAAGAAATACTATATGTTTCATGCGATTTCTGTTTTAGGGGTTATTCCGTAGAGGGTGTGTCAAAACTATAGAATTGTGATGAATGGCTAACTGTAGGAGACT
>OFMV01002833.1_pt1 | contig 10848 bp, 10 predicted proteins | sample 1541881 | NCBI WGS metagenome assembly OFMV01 (sample SAMN04209220, study PRJEB22552) | human gut metagenome | biome: gut; material: feces | host: Homo sapiens | place: USA: Oklahoma
TGCACTTCTTGCTCTGGCAAGCGGCAAAGCCGAGCGGAGACAAGTGCACCCCCTTATGTGCATCCCCTTGTGATGCAAATGTACTGCTTTTTCGTGATGTAGCCAAACCATTATAGGATAAACCTCACTTCCTTCATCCAATACGTGCGTTCTTGCCCATTTGCATCGGTGAGATGCAGGCATCCGTTGGGTGCAACGCGGCTTATGCGTGCCTCGAAGTGCTCATGCGTGGCGCAGTCTTCGTAGGCGTGCAGCCCCTCGCGACGGAACAGTGCAGCGTTGTATTCGTGGATGATGCCGCTGATGTCGCCCTCGATAGCACGCTGATAGTATTCGTTGAAGCTAAGAAGCACGGCATCAAGCACCTCGTTGAGTGGTGTCTCTACACCTATTATATTATATAGCGATACGGGATTGGGCGCATTGCTGCGAAACTCGTGTTGGTTCACGTTCAGTCCGATGCCGTACACGCAGCGGTCTATTCGTTTCCCCTTCACGGTGGTCTCGATGAGCGTTCCACTTATCTTGCGGTCGCGCCAGTAGATGTCGTTGGGCCACTTCAGCGTGATGTGGTCGGTGTACTGGTCGAGTGCCGCCTTCAGCGCCAGTGCGCCAGCCATCGACAGCACATACTGGTCAGTCACGGCTATGTTCTGCGGACTGGTGAGTATGGAGAACAGCAGGTTCTTGCCTCGCTCGCTCTCCCATGAGTTGCCAGCCTGTCCGCGTCCTGCCGTCTGATATTCAGCCACCGCTACCACCATCTCCTTAGGCGGTGGAACGGGGTGAGCAAGAAGCACATCGTTCGTCGACGTGGTCTCCGTGAGTTTTAGTATCTTCATTTTCAGAGTTTTGAATTCAAAATGCCAAGCACGGGTTGAACGCATTGACGATGTGCTCGACCTGCGCCGTCTCCTTCGTGCCGCCGATGACCGAAACGACGTCGAAGCGCAGTTCTTCGAGCACGTTCAGCATCTTCACATACGAGTCGGCAGCCATGCCGATGTTGCGAATCTTCCTTCGGTCTACAGCCTCCTCGGGCTTTGTAATGACATCCGTAGCTCGCGTCTTCACCTCTACGAACACGATGGTGCGCAGGTCGGGCGACCGCGCGATGATATCGATGTCGCGGTGTCCGTCGCGCCAGTCGCGCTCAATAATCTCGTATCCCGAGTTGCGCAGATAGTCGGCAGCCAGGTCTTCGCCCCATTTTCCCGTGTCGTTATGCTTTGCCATGTTGTTCGTTTTGCAGGCAAAGGTACAGCTATTTGAAGAGACGACAAAGCAAGTAGGCTTGTTTTTGTTTAATTCGACCTCTACCGCGTTAAAATACAAATGTATTGTTAGTTGATTATCAGTATTATACATTCTAAACGGTAGAAAAGTGACAATATGGAATCTGTTTAGATACGGAAAGGTGAAGATTTAACGTTTTAACCTTCAGTCACACCAAAATTACAGGAAATGTGGGTGATGTGGGGTGGTTAGCAGTCACTCCATATTGCCTTTTATTGCCACAGAGGTTCGTTTTCCCAACCAGAAGGAAAACCAAGGGCAGCCTTATCTATTTCTGGAAACGTTGCAAAAAGACTGTTCATCTTGTCAAGCATATCATTGTTTGGAGAGATAATATCAAGGAAGTACTTGATGATGCACATGTCAAAGTACACTTTCAAAGGATCCGTTGGCAAGGTAATCCAAGGACGTGACATTCTGATAGGCATGGTAGCACGAATAGAGAATACCCTATTCCATACACGTGCATGATGACAACATGAGTTTCTTGTTACAGTGATAATGGTAAGCCAAGATTCAAAAGGTGCAACTTGCAAGCCAAATGACAGTGCGATACGCTTCTTTATCTTCTTATTCTTGATGTTGGAATAAATATTGGTGATTACACCAAACGGCAGTATTTCGGTCAGCATCCATGAAGGTGGGTACTGATTGGTATATGTCTCTTTGAAATGGTTGATGAAATCCTCTTTTGTATGGTTCAGTTCATCTTCTATAAGACGTATAGAGCGATTGAACTTGGACGGATTTGAGAAATTGTTGGCATCAGTCATCCAAAAAGGGTTGCCTGTCATTTCCGTCCCAAAGTTCACGATAGCGCAACGCACAGCGACCTCTATCTTTTCAATTTCATTGAATAATAGTAGGCGTAGCTTCTTGTCAAAACGATACAACATCATAACCTTACTGAAAGACGTTCCTCGCTTGAATAGACGTTGCTCCTTGGGAATGGAAAGCAATGGGTACATATAGGCAGACAAACGATAGTAACCGATGTGGGAAAGATAATGCTGAGCCTTTTCCTCATCGGTTATCTCCATACCTCTTGTTTTGAGTATCTGTACTAACTCTTGGGGTGTGGAATATGTTTTTATAAACGGAACTCTTGCTGCCATATACCCATAAAAACAAAAACGACCCGCACATTTGAGCATCGTTGAGAGGCTTGGCGGGTTCTCGTGCAGCAAAGATACGAATAATCATTCATAATACAAACTTTTTAGCAAGAAAAATACGCAAAAGTGGATTTCTTCGTCGTTTGAATGTTAAAATTGGATGGTATTGATATATTTTTCGTGTAAATCTTGCTTGTTATGATAAAATATCATTAAATTTGCAGTGGCTCTCAAGTCTGTGTGTCAAATTGGGTTCGCCCAATGTCGATAAGCAGACAGCCAACGCCGAGCTGAAAACTGAGAAGTCCAAACAACTTTCTCGGTAATAAGCGGGCTATGGGTGGGAAGAGAGTCAAGACATATAGAAGGCGTTTATCTTACGCTGTGTTTGAGACGAACTGGAATCTTGCAACCTCTCAGTATCTAAGTCTTGAATATGGTCAACGGTAGATGTCCCGGGTGTGATTTATCAATCCCCGTGGAGACCTTGTAAGCATGGATTGTATCTTTTTGGGATGCACTAAAATGTATTATATAGGTCTCTTTACGGTACTGATTTTCATATCGGCGTGGGCTCTGACGTTGTCTGTTCGACTTAGATAGGCAATGCAAGAGCCTCAGTTCGTGGAATGGACAACAGGACGATTCCACGCTTTTTTGTGTCAAATAGTTGCTAATTTAATGCAAGCACAAAAACGATATGAACGCATTGCTTAATGCGCATACCCAACATGATGACCAAATGTCTCCCTGCATCGGATTTGTCTCCGATGTTCTCCCCGAAGCTCAACGCTCACAAACAGGGGTGTCCTCGGACTATGTGCAAAAGGCAAATCACGAATGGTTCGTGTTGCGAGTTACATACAACAGAACACAGAAAGCATATAGCATCATTTCGACCTCTGACGTTCAGTCATATATGCCTATGCATTATGTAATAAAGAAAGAGATTGGGAAGAAGAAGCGAATGTTACAGCCTCTTCTTCCCAATCTCTTTTTTGTATATGCTACAAGGGAGACTGTAAACTCCATTATCAAGAAAAAGGGAGAAGAGACATCTGTTTTAAAATTTTATCTTGATAAGACAAAACCATTGGAGGACAATGGCAAACATCCCCCTCTCACCATCCCATTTACATCAATGACGAACTTTATCAAAGCTACAAGTACAGACAGTGAGCATGTACGGATAGTGTCCGCGGAACAATGCCACTATAAAAGTGGTGATACAGTAAAGGTGATTGAGGGAGAATTTAAGGGAGTAACAGGTCGTGTGGCTCGTATTGCAGGACAACAACGTGTTGTTGTGGAAATATCAGGGCTATGCTTAGTCGCAACAGCTTATATACCCACAGAATTTATTGAGATTGTCAAATAACGCCGAAAGGCATATTGTTTAATTAAATTCAATTTATTATGAAACAATCATATCACATGAGAATTAAGGTTCTTTTAGTGTTTATGTTGGCCGTAATCGCTACGACGACCAGTTGCTCGGCGAAAACGCCAAGCGACAAAAGTACAGTTAAAACAATTGTGGCCACAGACACAATTATGCAAAAAGCAGTTGGCGATAGCATTTATCGCATCATTACCCACACGAAAAAGATTGAAGTAGCCGTACTTCCACAAGCTACAGATAGCATTAAGCAGGAGGTGAAAAAGATTTCAGTCAAGGAGTTTGGGATTATAAACTTTATCGTAACAAATCCCAAAAACTACATATCAAATTCTATCGTGTATGGAAATTTTATTCCACAACTCATGGTAACATATACTCTTAAAAAAGAAGTAGTTAATCTTAAATATGACTTTGGATTAAGGAAATGGGGGGTGTTTGATGCCGAGGATAAAGAAGTTATAATGTTTGATTTAGCTTCTGATAATATGCTCCGTTACGCCTGTCAACAGTTCCCCGATAATACATTCTTCCATGAACTTCTCATGACGAGAGGTCCAAAAGGTATAATAGGCAACAAATGAACTATATGTTACCAGTGCAAAAAGAGGCTATGATTCATTTGGAGGCAGTATACCATTGGGGGATATGGACTTTTATACACACGCTTTTATTAGCTGCTTCGAGTATCAAATATTAGATGGCAGCTTTAGCTGGTTAGGAGCTTTTTGTGAAGCGGCTGACGTAATAGAAGGCGCAACAGAAGGAAAACAGAAACCCTATATTTACAATTAACAATTTCAAAAAAATGATTGATAACACTATGATACGCAAACTCATCATTGCACTTGTGTGCTTATTGCCAATGTTTGCAAATGCGCAAACTATCCATTGGCTAACATTTATTGACACTACAGATCCCAATGTTGGGAAAATAGATGTCAATGGTAGAGAAGTTCTTTATAATCACTTCGTAAATGTGGTTAATGCTGCGGTAAAAGAAAAAGGTTACAAAGCAAATATTCAAGATGTATACGGAACTGCATTATCCCCACAAAAATGTAAGGATATCGTTACAAATCTAAATGTTGCCTCCAACGATGTTGTCATATTTTATTATATAGGACATGGGACACATGGAACTGTTGGTGGGGATGTTTGGCCTATGATGTTTATGGCACAAGGTGACCCCAATAAACTCATTCCTTTAAAATGGGTTCATGACCAGCTAAAGGCTAAAGGAGCCAAATTAACGGCTACCATTGGTATGTGCTGCAACGTCTATCAACCTATAAAACGTTCTTCTACACCTTCTTTCAGCGTCAATTATGGCAATACCTATCTGACAGATATTGAGAAAAAATCTATTCAAAAAATGTTTTTGGAGAATAAAGGCGACTTTCTGTTGTCTTCTGCATCTCCCGGTCAATCCTCAGGAGGTGGAGATACGGCTCTCGGCCCAATGGATTTCTTTACATGTGTTTTGGTAAAAGCGTTTGAAGAATACGCATATTCTGGAGAATTGGAATGGGGAGGACTCTTCGGCGTAGTCAAAGATGTTATTAATGAGGCAACAGGTGGTCAGCAAACGCCTATTTTTGTTTCAAATCTTTCTCAGGCTTCCGCAGCTCCGACACCTACCCCGACTTCTACCCCTGTAGTCGTCACGCCTCCTGCATCTACTCCGGCTGTCGCATCTACTAATCAGGAATGGCTTAATCGCTTAGGCATCGCTCTTGATAATCTTATAGATATTCGTCAGTCAGAAAATGCTCGTATATCGCAAGCTACAGAACTGGAGAAGATTTTTACACCCAACGCTATTGTAAAGGTAATGGGACAGGATGGTAATGTAGTCGTTGACAAATCAGCAGCGGACGACTTTATCGGTCGCCTTGCAACAAGCCGAATATTGTTAAAGGTAACACCTGTCAATATTGTAATTAGCGGAAATAAAATATCAGGACTGAAAGTCAAAGAAACATATAAAAAATAACGTTCCTTAAAACAATGAAATCAATCAGACACATTCTCTGCACGTTGTTCCTTATGATTGGAGTAACTGCTTCTGCTCAGAGCGATGCTGGCATCAGTGAACTTATGAAACAGCGTGCGCAACAAAAGGTTGCACAAATGAATGATAATATATCATTCATGGCCGATAAAAGCAAGTCACTCGACACTCGAAATTATTATAAGAGACGCGCATTAAATCTTTTCGTCGAAAAAGGAGAACCTTATGAAGAAGAAGGAATTCCCAATACCGGTGTCAAGATGGAAACTACGTCAATCTACCGTAAGAAGCCCTCTCGTCGATTGATGAAGGATTATTTCACAGGATTGGTAAATCTTAGGTATTCCAAAGTTGATGTCCAATCGACTAAGGTTCATGAGATAGAAGTAAGCAACCTTCAAAAAATTGATGACAACAAATATGTCTGCACGGCCTACTTCGAACAAGTGTTCGTGGGCTATCGTGAAGGACACCCCGTATATAAAGACAGGACTCGTAAAAAAGTTAAGGTATATATCCTTGCTGAAGAGACAATAGACGGGCAAGAATTTATCGTACTTTTGGGTGATGTGACTGCTCTTGAAACAAATAGGATATGATAATGTTATAATCATGAACCGATTGTTATTCATTTGCATCTTGACTGCTGTTATAGGGGCGACTTGTAAAGCTCAAGAGCCTATTGTGTCGGATGAATATACATAACTCAGCGTATATTGCAACGCTTCTCACAAATAAATGATAACATTCGGTTCATATCTAACCAATCCTCAAGTCTTGACTATTATGTCGATGCTTATATTGTTGGATGGGAGCATACAATTGATGATAAAGAACCAATAATTATATTGGGGCATTTACATCTACATTAAGTGATAATAAACCATTTCAAGTAACATGAGGAAATATATACTAATATGGATATTCTTTTGTGGGTGTTTGTGCATGAATGCCCAGGTATTCGATATGCTTAATTCAGACTTATACAGAGGAAGAGTAAAGCTTGTGTCTGAATTTATGAAGCGTTTCAATGGAGAGGAAAAAAATCCATATATTGATACAACTGCCACAGAGATTGACAAAATCAATCTTTGTCGGTTATTTGATGCTGATTTTATACTAAAAAATCGAGCAGATATTGAGCCTAAGGCATTCCAATTTGTGGATTCAGTATTGAATAACAACGTAAAGATTAATTATGAAGACCCAGATTGGTTTGCAAAAGCAAGTTGCGTCGCTACATTTAAGGGAAAGGAAATAACATTTGATATTTATCTGACTGTAGAGCAGAGAGGCAAGGATATGTATAAATGGGTCATATCAGATGTTAAAGGAGAAATATTCAATCTTAAACCATCAAGAGAATCAGAAAAAATCATGCTACTCCCCAACGAGCATGAATCTAATTTCATGAGGTTAAATTCCATTACGTCTGAAAAAGATGATTATATAACATTATATTCTTCACGCACGAGTTCAGTTGACCGCTTGACCGTATTCAATACCTTAATATATTACGGATATTTGAATATAGAATATGTCTTAGATATTGAATACACATTCCTTCAAGTCCCCGGTTATGTTTTTACCATAAAGGAATTTGAAAGAGAATCCACTAATTCGGGGTGGCTTATTGAATCCTGGCAACAAATGGATGTCAATGAGAAGAATTTTCTCCGTGAAGAATTATATCATGGTAGATATAAAGAGTTGCTCACAAAAGACACAACGAAACAAGAACAAAAACCAACAAAGTCTGAAAGAAATAATGAAGCCTGCTCTATGACAATTACGTTTGTGTCGCTTATTGATAATTATGTTGCCAATAAAGACAAGGCAACGTTGGATTCGATTAATAAAGCGGCAAAAGGTAGATATACGTTTATTATAACCGATGAGATTACAAACCAGCTTGCAAAGTTCTTTAACTCAAAGGCTAAAAAGTCGTATAAGTTGGATACATTTATGAACTGGCTCGGTAGTGCAAAGTCTCCAATAACATCAATTTCAATTGACAATGTCAAGCCTTTTGAACATGAATTCGTTCGTCCCGAATATTCAAAAGGCTATACTTTGATAAGCGGCGACTTGTCAACTGATGGTGACCTTCAAATAAACGAGCAAGTTGTATTTTTTATATATGAAAATCAAATTGCAGGAATTAAATTAATTTCAGACTGTTTCTAAAATTATGAAAAAAGGAGAGTGTAAAATAAACAGATAAGTCCAAGTCTTATTACATAAGAGTCGAAGTATATGATTATCGGACAAAAAGATATATCACATTTGGAGGTTACAAAACTTTAAATTTATAATAATGTCATTCATAAAAGTATATGTTAAGCATGCCAAGTTAATACCATGTATAATTGTGGCTTTAATTCTGAGCTTTAATCTATCAGTGAGGGCTGAAAGCACAAGTGTTGTTAAACAATTTGGAGAAAATCTTTCCTCATGGGTGAGCAATCAACATATAACAAACCTTCAGGCAATGGAGAATCTATGCAGTAAATCTCCATCGTTCCGTATAGGAAATAAGTTAATGGCATCTATGGCAGATAAAAACAATCTCACCAAAACCGTTACTTACGATTGGGATAATTTTATTACTTGCCTTCAGAAAGAAGTTGATAATGGACTGCAAATATCATTTTCAAACATACAACCAGTTCCTGAAGGGTATATTGAGATGAATTATCCGGGTCTTCAGTATGTGTCATGCAGTGTAAAGATAAATAGTTCTTCGTCAAACGAATTTAAAGATCTTTTTATTCTTAAAAATGAAAAGATTGTAAAAATCACCGACTATATTGAAAAGATTGACGAAATCACGGGTAAGAAAAAAATAGAAATAGATTATCTTGAATTGGCAAGAGCCGCTTTCGGGGATGGTGACTATCAAAAATGTTATGACTTATATAAAAATGGTGGCCTAAAAAGAATAAAGTCTAAACAAAAGCGTGGAGAGCTTATTGATGACGGAATTATTTTTCCATACATAGAGTCTTGCATTACTCTGAAAGATTGGAATGGTGCTATGTATGGATTCACAAGAATGATGAATCGAAAATATTGGGTAAATGGGATTGAATGGAAGCTTAATCCAGAAGATATTCGTGATTGGACTAAAGAGAAGACCCCACTAATGACGAAACTTCTCGAAAAAACTTATACATACTATACTTATGATGTGGAATCAATTAGAAAATCGCCCTTAATCCGTCATATCCAAACCCGAACAGGATTAAGTACAGATCAATATATACAATATGCATCTCAATTCTTTATGCAAAACAAAAACTTATTTCGTAACAGGTTTAGCGGACTTAAGGCAGCGGCTGACTGTGGACATACGGATGCACAACGACAGATTGGAAAGTTATACTTAACAGGCTACAATTTAAACAAAGAAAATCTTGAATATTATGAAACTATGCTCCCTTGTGATACCATAAAAGCTGTGTATTGGTTTGACAAAGCTTCTGAACGTGGGGATGTTGAAGCCTCAAAAATTGCAGCTTCATTTCATCTTGGCGGAATAGGAATTGAAAAAAACGAGGCAAAAGCATATTCTTGTTATTCCTCCTGCGAAGCACAACTTGATTATGATGTCCAGTTCGGATTAGGAATATGCCATTATTATGGAATGGGTACTTATAAGAATGAGGATACAGCACTTCAATATTTAATTATGGCTGAAGATTGGCATCCTGAAATATCATATCTTATTGCTCAAATATATCTAAATAAGTCCGATACGCGAGCAATCAAGTATCTAAGCAAGATACTACAACGTAAAAATGTTAATGACGGAATAAAGCACGAGACATTAAAAATCCTTTCCGACTGCTATAGGTTAGGTAAATGCGGAATTTCGATTAATACAGAAGAATCAGACAGGCTCGTTCTGGAAGCAAATAAGTACGTCCCAATGACTCCCCAACAGATACAAGACTATTTTATTTCACTCACTCACATTGATTTTGAAAATGAACCTCTATAAGCATATTCTTGTGAAAATCGCATCAATCATAATCTGTATCTCATTGTGGATCCCTTCTTTGGCCCAAAACTCGGTCAACGATGTATGGATTCAAGGAGAAAATAAGACCGAACAAGCTATCGAAAGTCATAATCCCGTATTGTATCTTGATGGACTAAAATTAATGGAAAAAGCCTTCAAGAAAAATAAAAACGGTGATTGGTGCTATAAGATAGGCTCGTATTATTATTATCCAAAACTTTGGGATAAGGGCCATCTTATATATCTTGACCGAGAAAAAGGACTTAAGTGGTTTGAAATGGGAGCGAAACTCGGTGACTTAAAATCTGCTTTGGCTCTATATATTCACTATAGACCAAACGAAAAACCATATAGTATCTTAGCTCCCCTAAAGGAATGGAAAGAGTATTATAAAGCGCGAGACAAAAGTTGGGAATACGCGGGAATTGCTCTTCAAGCTAATATTCCGTCTGATTTTGACGATTATGTCAATCTTGGAGATGCTGCATGGTTTACGAATAATGATGACTTAGCTCATCAATTTTTCGCAAAAGCAGCCGATAATGGGGAATATGGTGCTATAAAGAAAGTGATACTCGATGAGCGGGCTTTGGTATATTTAACTTCTCCAAAGGCTATGTATGAGGCTGGTATCCAAATGTGGAAGCGTGGAATTGAGAACAATAAGTATGATCATCATGATAGGGTGAATGGACTTAAAATGTTTGAGAAGTCAGCGAAATTAGGATTTCCTAATTCTCAAAAACAGATGGGCTATATTTATCTAACAGGACAGGCTGTAGCCCCAGATACTCTAAAGGCCATTTCATGGTACAAACTTGCGGCTCAACATAATCTAACAGACGTTATGTATCTGTTAGGTGAATTATATATAAATGGTAAGGGAATTGAACGTGATGGAGATAAGGCTTTTGAGTATTTTAAAGAAAGTGCAGATTCGGGATATGTTCATCGTATATTAATTTAAATTTGTAATTTTGTATAAATATCCAACATCAAG
>OFMV01002841.1_pt1 | contig 10827 bp, 10 predicted proteins | sample 1541881 | NCBI WGS metagenome assembly OFMV01 (sample SAMN04209220, study PRJEB22552) | human gut metagenome | biome: gut; material: feces | host: Homo sapiens | place: USA: Oklahoma
AAATCCCCGCTGATAAAACAGTCTGGTATGAACTTCCGGCGCAGGCCGTGGAAATGAAAACTGCCGTTGTGGGAATGGTTGTTCCTGCAACGGCAGCTTTGATTATATATGAATTTGGAAATCCTGAAACTTAAACAATCCATTTCCCTGTTTGAGTTTTCCGGCTCTCTCTAATTGTGCAAATCCGGCTTCAATATCGGCTATCAAAGAAACGGGAATATCCAACTGATGGTGTCCGGGCAGAACTTTTTTTATATTGTATTTCCGTATTCGCCTTATAGATTGATAGAATAGCTTCGGGTCGGTAGTTGGGTAAAATGCGTCCAGGCTTCCCTTGTATATCAAATCCCCGGAATACAAATAGTTTCGTTCTGGTTCGTAAAAGCAACAATGTCCGGGAGAATGTCCCAGCGTGTGAACAACTTGAATTTCCCGCCCGCCTAAATTTAGAAAATCGCCATCGTGTAAAATTCTTTGTGGGATACCTTGAAAAATCTGATAAGCGTTAATATCAAAATCTCTTGGAAAATCACAAGGAAGCCTTGTCAAATTATTCTTCACAACTTGCAATGGTATCGGAAACCTGACCGATAGCCAGTCCTTTTCCGCTTCATGTACGGCGATATTATCAAAATACTTATGCCCGCCAATGTGATCCCAATGAACATGAGTTGTAACTGTCATAACAGGCAGCTTTGTCAGAGAGTCCACAATTTTTCTGATGTTGGAAACGCCTAAACCTGTATCAATGAGAATAGCATATTTTTCCCCACATAATAGATAAGAATGTGTTTCTTCCCAGTGCTTGTATTCGCTAATAGAGAATGTATCACGGTCTATTTGCTCAATGGTAAACCAATTATCCATTCCGTATAATTACCTCCAGCAACTGAATTTCCAGTTAAAACCACTTTGCATTTTCATCTCTGAAATGTGGTATATTGCCATCTTTATAAGGGTCATACCGATTTTCGTTACAACCAAATTCTTTTAAGAGAGCAATCTTGCCATCTGGCGTCCATTCTATCAGTGACATTCCATCAAACGCTTCTACGTTACCGGCGTCCATCTTATTTTTGAAATACCATTCAACAATGGTTTGATTGCCTTTATGGAAAAATTGCTTGATGTCCCATTGCAAGACAGTTCCACGGGTATTCCATTCCTCAAACCAAAGTTTTATTTTCTTGGAGCCGTGGTACTCTGGCCCCCAACTTTCAATATATACGGCATTATCAGAAAATACATTAAATATACCCAAATCTTTTTTTGCAAGCCACATATCAAACCAAAGTCTGATAATTCTTTCTCTATTGTCCATTTCGCAGCGCCTTCCTTGTCAATTTAATTTTTCAGCGTCTTTGTCCTGCTCTAATTCAATTACATCCAAAATGCCACAATTCAGGGCTTCGCAGATACGAACCAGCGTTTCCATGCTGATGTTTTTGCCTTTACCCATGTTGGCAATCATATTTGTGGTAAGACCGGCGGCAATCCGCAAGTCCTCTTTCCTCATATTGCGCTCAACCAGCGTGTGCCAGAGGGGTTTATAGCTTATGTGCATTTATCCTCCTGCCTTTCTCCCGGTTTCGGGGTTCCTGTTCCCATTATATCAAAATTCTTGCTAACTCACAAACATTTCTTGACACAACCGCCGGTTCCGTCTGGATTGTGCTTTTCCTTTCTTCTCTTGATTACATCTACTTAGCCATAAGCTGTTTTATGCCTTTTCGCAAACCACAGGACAGGCAGTTTACAACCGTGGAATCAGCGGCGACACAAGCGACAGATTGTTGGAAAGGCTAGAATGTAACGCCTTGAACATAAGCCCGAAAAATCTTGTGATTTTAATCGGAACGAATGACATCGGCTTAGGACTTCCGACCGAGTACACTTTGAATAATATAAAAGAAATTTTGCAAAGAACGCAAAAACTTTGCCCAAATACCAACATTGTGTTGCAGGCAATTTATCCCGTTAATTCGCATTTGTCAATCATTGCAAGGCAGATGGTCGGCAAACGCAGTAACAAAAAGATTTTGGCAATCAACGAGGAACTGCACAAAATTGCTCTTGACAGTAAGGTGCAATGGCTCGACCTTACAAAAGTGCTGTCCGACGAAAAGGGCAGGCTTGCAAAAGAATACTGCTATGACGGTCTGCATCTGAACGCCCAAGGTTTTGAGATCGTATCCGAAAATATTATTCCTCTGTTGAAATAAGCATAATACGAAAAAAGAGGACTTGAAGTGTCGTTGAACTGCCCCAGATTGTGCAGACAGTACAAAAAAGCAGCCTAAGGTAGAATAATTTAATTTTAAGCAACAAACTGATTTCGTTTTTCGAGCGGAGACGGTTTTGTTTTTGTTTGAATACGGTAATTGTTGTAGAAGTTGATGTATCCGGATTTTATTTCGGCTGTTTTTTTACAGCGCCTTTTTTCATTCTTGCTTTTTTTCTTAAACTTGATATAATGAAAAAAGTTAGAAAAGAGGGGATTTCTTTTGAAAACTTCTACAGAAATTCAATCCATTGTTGATGTGATTGGCGAAGAAAAAGCCATTGAAATGATTGCAAAAGCCGGCTTTGATGCGTGGGATTTTTCCATGTTTAATATGAAAAAACGCATGAATCCTTTTGAGGGGCTTTTTAAAAAGAAATATGCGCTTGTAACGAATGATTATCTCAAATTTGCAAGGCACTTAAAGCAGATTGGCGAAGAGAACGGTGTGGTTTGCAATCAATCCCATGCACCGTTTCCGTCACTCCATAAAAATGTTCGCCCTTATTTACAGCGTGCCATTGAATGTACCGCAGAAGCGGGTGGCAAGATTTGCGTCATTCACCCGGATAACCTTAAGTCTCCCAAAGAAAATGCCGAGTTTTTCTTAGAACTTTTGCCCTTTGCCAAAGACTACGGCGTAAAGATCGCAACAGAAAATATGTGGAATTGGAATGTTCAAAAGAATGAAGCAAAGTTTGCCGCTTGTTCTAACCCTGAAAGCTTTAATGCACATTTGGATGCCATAAATGACCCATATTTTGTAGCCTGTCTCGACCTTGGACACGCCGAAATGCGCGGCTTAGATACAAGTGCCGTAGAGATGATTGAAAAACTCGGCAGCCGTTTACAAGCCCTGCATATACACGATAACGATTTACACCACGATTCTCACCAAATTCCGTTTTCAATGCAAATAGATTTTGAACCAATTGTGAAAGCACTCAAAGCCATCCACTATGACGGCTATTTTACCTTAGAGGCTGATCAGTTTATGAAAGCATACAATCGCAATAATGCCTTTGAGGGCGTAAAGCTTTTGGCAGAGTCCACAAGGAAACTTGCCGATATGTATGAAAAAGCCTAAACAATTATAGTAAAAACCGCTGTCTTATAGACGGCGGTTTTTTGTTGGGAATTTTTCTCAAACAGCTTATATTTTACCGAAAAGAGGGGTATACTAAACATAGCGCCAGACTGTACATAACAACTAAAAAGGAAGATGTATTACTAAGTGGTATTAAAAAGGTTTAAATATGAAAAAAGAATCTTACTGATGACCACCTTTGCATTTTTGATGGATAAACAATATAAAAGGGCAAACTTAAAGTGAGGGCTTAAAGTTTTATTACTTTAAGCCCTCTCTTTTCTTGAAATATCTCTCAAATTTTTTGCTCATTTCAATTCGTGTTACGATTTTGATTTGAGCGATATCTCTCAAAAGTCTCAGTCATAAATGCCCTAAATCGCACTAAAATGACTTTGGAATTTTGAAATTAGCCGTCTCTTAAAATCTCTCAAAAACTCTCTGACTTAAAATCAAGGATTTTTTCAAGCACTTTTTCGGTGCTTTTTACGGCTGTTATAGACTTTTTAAGCCTATATGTTGAATACATAGGGAAGTGTTGAAACTCTACTGTATCATTAAGGTTACACTGGAGAGTCAGAGGCTCGCAATCTTTTTTGAAAACCGCCTATTTAAGCCATTTTTCAGACTTTGCGTCTCTCAAAAATCTCTCAGAATTTTATTTTTGCTCAGCACGGCAAATTCGTATGAGGAATTACGAACCTTACAATGAGGTGTCGAAAGAAACTTTAAATCCGCATCATCTCTTACAGCAGGGTACTGTGCAGTTTGGTGACGAAGAATATAAAAGCTTATTATTCAATCAGATTTAATCCAAACTCAAGTCTCGTATATTCTATTCAATAATTAGGTAACAAAAAAGCGCCGTATTTCTACGACGCTTTTGTCTTACTCAGAAGATGGAGCAAGGGAATGCTATTCAATTATCTGTTGTACTTTTTCTTTCTGCTGGCAACCGTTGTAGCAAGGGTTGCGCCGCCGCTGGCTAACAGTAGGGAAATCCACAGTGCAAGGTTGCTTGTATCGCCGGTCTGCGGACTCTTATCGGATGTTCCCGGTTTGGTACTGGCAGGCTTTTTCTCAAGAGCAGCAATCGCATCTTCGATAGTCTTTGCCATCTTGTCTACTTCAGATTGCTCCGTAATATTTTTACCACGGACAACAGCTTTGACAGCGGTTTCCACACCGGAGAAATCTTTGTAGTCATTCTTGTTTAGTGCATTTGCTTTGGCAATGGCTGCATCTACCTTTGTGTAATCTGCATCCTTGTATTGCAGGGCAGCAATGGCATCTTCAATAGCCTTTGCCATTGCATCAACCTCTGTTTGCTGGGCTTTGCTTTTTGCTCGGTCAACAGAGTTAATGGAATCTTTTACCGCAGAATAATTTGTATAAAGGCTGCTATCAAGAGCCGTTGCCCTTGCGATGGCTGCATCGACAGCTGTGTAATCAGCGGGGATGTTATTGTCATCCCACACAAAAGTAGGATGACCGATTCCGGCAACCCATTCAACGCCCGCACCGGCATTGGTTTGCAAGCTAGCAAGGATATCTGCGGAGGTGAAGTTGGAGACAGCAGTGCCGCACGATGACTGGTCAAAGGTCGGGTCGGCACTCGCAGTACCTGCATCCCAATCAACCACCAGCTTAGCAACGGCAAAGTAATTGCCTTTATTATCAGGATATTTTTCTTCATCTAGCGTTACACCATCAGGAGGGGTATCCGGCCAAATGCAGTCTGTAACATGGGTCTTTACAACAGCTGTAATCCAAGTGATATTGCCAGGCTCAGCGCAAGTGATGTTTTTTGTTGCAACTATGCAATTTTTGATTATTACGCCAGGCTTGTTCCCAGAGAAGTTTTCAAAGTTTGCACCGAGAATACCACCTACAGCTGAATAGATATTATTGCAGGAAACAGAACCGCCAAACCAACAATCGGTAATCGACGAGCTGTCCGCAGAGTTTTCCCACTGACCAATCAGCCCGCCAACGGTATCAACATCATCTTCATTGGACTCTGTGCTGATAACCTTGGCGTCTGATCCACAGCCTTTTACCTGTGTACTCCAAGTGCATTGACCAATCAGCCCACCAACGAACTTGCTGCCAACATTGTTTTCTATTTTTCCGCTTGTGTAGCAGTTTTCAACGGTGCCGCCATTGACCCAATCCGCCAAAATGCCGGCAATTAATGAACCATCATTTGAGTCAATATCAGCGTCTATAACAAGTAAATTCTTTAATGTACCACCGTCAGAAACAACTCCGAAAAGTCCATTTCGAACAACTTCATTCCCAGTATAGTGATGGTTCAGATTCATGATTTTATGATGCTGTCCATTAAAAGTACCAGCAAAAAATCTTACATGGTTACTGCCATCTCCAATGGGAGTCCACTGGGAGCCGGATAAGTCGAGGTCATTATCTAAGTAAATCGTTTTTCCTTCAAATGATACAGATGCAGTTTTGTCATTGACTAACTGCGCTAAACCGGCCAACTGTTCGGCAGTGGTGAAATGGTATTCAGTATCCGTCTTATGGTCGGTGTACCAGCTTGTATCTGCCGTACCGTCCCAATTATCTACTGAAGTTCCTTCAGCAAACGCTGTCATCGGAACAAGTGCCATCACAAAGCACAACGCAAGCAGAAGGCTTAGAATTTTCTTCTTCATTTTCATTCCTCCAAAATAATTCTATCCGCTATTTACTTTCTCCGACAGCGGACACGCCGGAGAAGACAGAAGGTTTAACCGGAAAAGATCGATTTGCCGGTCGTGGTTAGGACTTCAATATCAAACCACCATCCTTCCGGCAAACGCAAAAAGCCGAAGCCAGGGCATAATGCGCCCTGTCTCCGGCAATTGGTTCGTTATAAATTGTATGAAATAAGACTTGACACGCTGAAAAAACGGCGCTATGCTCCTGCCCAGCCGAGCCGACAATGATTGTCGCATTTCCGTTTGTCATAGACAAGTCCGCCTTCCATAATTCCTAAGGCAAAAAGGATATAAATTCCCCACTATATAATTATACAAAAGTATTGTAGCATATTTTTCCAGAAATTTCAAGAAATTTTCAGAATATTACACTTCTCTTTTTCTCAAATCATTGCCTTCTTCCATTACTCACGGAACTGTATGACTTCTTGAATACTTACCGAAAAGGAAAAGCCGCCGTCTGTGACAGCGACTTTTCTATTTAGCGGGTAAACCGTCCGAGAAAACATTGTTTCTGCCTGTTTGTTAAGGTCTGTATGGTAATCGCTCAGCTTGCTGGTAGTCAGCAGTTCAACATACAAGCGGACCTTACACTGAGGTGTCGAAAGAAACTCTAAATCCGCATTATCATTTACAGCAGGGTACTATAAAATAAACAAATAACCGATGTTTATAGCACACTGTCATTATTCATATTGACCAACGGCTATTGCTTATGTTATTATTGGAGTATAATAAAGGATTTTTATACAAAAAAAACACAAATAATTTTATATTTTTATTTATAAAATATGTGAATCATAATTTAAATTTTAGGAAATGAGGTGAATTTTTTTATTAAACATAAAATAAATTTCTAATTATCTTTTCATAAGTTCTTATAACACCGATATATCCCTATTTTACAGGCTTTATCGGTGTTTTCTTTTTGGCAGATACTTCTTATAACCACTCATAAATCTGCATATCTTGTCTTTTTATCGTAGTAAATTTCGTAGTAAATTACTAGGCTATCAGACTTCGCATTTCCATGTTTGCTCCTGTCTGTGAAGCATGGGCGTACAGGTTCAGCGTTATCATTATGCTGGAATGTCCCATAATGTATTGCAGGTTCTTTGGGTTCATGTTTTTCTGTGCTAATCGTGTACAAAACGTATGTCTTAATATATGCGGGGTTATCTTCGGTAAGGGTTCATCATGGTACTTATTGTATTTCTTTACTATATTTCTCAATGTAGAAGTATAGTAACAAGCTGTCATAGGCATACCTTTCTGATTAAGAAACAGGAAATTGCGGTAACCGTCAATTACAATCCCTTTTCCAGTTTTTTTGCGTTTCAACACTCTTTGAAATGCTTTTCCTGCTTCTTCGCTCATAGGAACTTTTCGTATGCCACACTTTGTTTTTGGCGTTTCTATATAATATCCCTCTTGATTGCGTAATAACTGGTGGTTGATATTGAGTGTATGATTTTCAAAATCTAAGTCCTGTACAGTAAGTCCACACAATTCAGATATTCGTAAGCCTGTTTTTAACAGTATCAGCACATCATCATAATATTTCTGATACACCGTATCATACTGGAGAAAGGACAGCAGTTTTTCTTCCTGTTCCTCACTCAATGCCTGTCTGCTTTCGCTGTCATCATCAATAACCTCGCTTAACTGAAAATCAAAAGGGTTCTTCCTTACATAATCGTCCTCGATTGCCATATAGAAAGAAGCCTTTAAGGAACGCTTATAGTTACTAATGGTTTTGAAGCCGTAGCCCTTTTCTTTCATTCTGACCGCCCATTCTTTTGCGTCTGACGGTTTAATGCTGTCTATGCTTCGTGAACCCAGCTTGTCCTGTTTCAATGCGTCCATGAGATATTTTCGCCCTGCTAGTGTATTCTTCTTGACATTGATTCTCTGTGCCGTCTTTTTGGCATATAGTTCACACAATGTCATTTTCTTTCCTTTGGTGTCTATTCCGTCCTCTAAATCACGCTGTATCTCCCGTTCCTTTTCCCTAAGAGATAAATCATCACGCTTTCCTTTCGGTACTCTGTCCGTAGCCACCAGTTTCCATGAATACACAACCTTTGTTTCGCCTGCACGATTAACATATTTATACATATATCTGCCGTCTGCCCTTTGGCTCTCTCCAGTCCTTAAAATGCGACCTTTGTTATCCCGTCTTTTTTCTGACATCTTTCAAAACTCCTTTCAAAACTGAAAGAGCCTTGTTACGACATATAAGTATCATATCATGCACAAAGCTCTTTTGCATTAGATTTCTTCCAATTTATCAATCATATGTTCAAATTTCTTTTTCTTAATCAGCATACGGTTTCCGTTCATCACAACACACTCGTCTTTATATTCACTTGCAATACGGCGGAGTTTGTTCTCTCCGATACGGAAATAACTGGACGCTTCCTCAATCGTCATAAGGTAGCGTTCCCATAATGGTGTATTTAAATCATACATAAAACTGCACCTCCTTTCTTTTTTGATTTTTAAACAGTCTGACGGCTTTTATCATAGCCCACAGGAGTTCCACCTCTGCATAGTTCTTATGTAGCCGTACCCATTGCGTGCGACGCTCTGAACGCTCAAGCTGTGGCTGTACGGGAGTATCATTATCAGACAGGACAGGTCATGGCGATAAAAGAGGATAAATCTTTTACATGGACGCTGACAGTTTCCGCTCGCTTTAAAGGGAAAAGGTCATGGCGTATCAGCTCCAACGGCTCGCTGTCTGTCTAATGTATCAGACTGCTTTATTCAGTTGTCAAAGAACACGAAAGAAGAAAATCATCTCTCCTATATACCGCGTTGGAAAAGAGAGGAAATGTAACCAAAATTCAAACATTTTTTCTTTTTTCACTACTATCTGTATAGCAAACGTCCATTTGTTAAGCTGGTGATGAAAAAAGATTATTTTTCTTTTCACACCCTAACTACCCAAACCATACTGTTACTGCCAACAATAGAATGAAATATTTTCTTCACTCCATATCAGGACAGAATAGCGTTATTTGTATCACATTTCTTAAACTTTTTTCTTTCTACGCCATATAGGGAACGGAAACCTTAAATTGTTAAGTTGAGGATAAAATAATTTTCTCTTTCCGCATCAACACTCAACAGCTAATGCCTGTTTGAATACAAATCAAGAAATAAAGTGTGATTTCCTCTTTCTGCATAATACTGTCCGCTTAACTCGATTTTCCGACATTTTTTTCAAAACTTTTTTCGTCTTTCACTTCATATAGGGACAGCAAGCCAAAATTTAATGACCTATTTTCAAAAAAAGTTTAGATTTCCTCAACTTCACTCCATATAAGGAATAGAAACCTTGTTTTGTTGCAGATTTTTCAAAATAATTTCAATTTCTTTTTAATCTTCGTGTCTGTACACCGAGTAAAAATTTTATGACCCCATTTCAAAAATAGTTAGATTTCCTTTTCTCGCACCATATCTGTACGCAAGTAGCTGTTTTGTTGCAGATTTCTGTAAAAAATTTGTTTTTCTTCTTTTAATAAACATAGGGAATGAAAAAAGCTCTTTGTTGACTAAATCTGAAAATTTCCATTGCATTAAAAAATACCGTTATTCTTTCTTTTAAATAACGGTATCTCTATTTATAACTCATTAAAACAGATTAAACTAAATGGCTAAAAAACAAAAAGTAGGAGGAAGTATGTGTCACAACTTTGTTTTGGTTTATCTTTCAAACATATCATTCTATGTTTATTCCCGCACGACAAATATTCCGTTTTCTGATGTATCCCACATAAAGTTTTCCCTGTTTACAGTTTGTTCAGTCGCAATTTCAATTTTGGATAGTCCTATATCTGAGGGAACATCATCAGCTTTATAGACCATATAAAAATTCAAATAATATTCATTTTTAGAAGTTGATATATGATACATTCCGTCTAATTCAATTCGTTTATTTCCATTATTATTTTCACTAGATGATGCACAATCACCAGAATATTCTTGTATATCTCCATCAATAAATTCGAAGAAAGAAGAAATTTGTTTATTTATATCCTCTATGTCTTTTTTACTGTTTTGTGAAAACAATTTTTCAAATTCTTTTACATTGCCTTCATTGTATAAATCTATAATTTGTTTCATCATATTATCTGATATTTCTTGTTCCGATTTAAACCAATTAGACATATACTCATTTCTATTTGAGCCAACATTCGTACACCCACAGAAACTTAACATCAATATCATACAAAAAATAAATATTATTTGTTTCATATTATTTATACCTCATTTAATACTTAAATATTTTATATCTATATAACCTATATTTACATTGTAGCATTTAGCTTTAAACTTGTCTTTAACTTTCTCCATAAAATAAATTATTGCTTTTCTAAAACATCGTCATTCTCTTGTGGAATAGCGGTATCTATTCGTTCTTCTATGGTTGATTTTTCTAATTGTAATAAGTGTTTATGCTTGTCTTTAAGTTCTGCCTGTTCAATCATATCTTTTAGTATCGTTGTATGATTTTCTCTGTCTAATGCCTGTACCATTTTTATGGTTGGTGCAACCTGTCTTTGTAACCAATGCAACGCTTTTTGTAAAGTATAAGGTTCTGGCTTTGTAGTTAAGCGTATCGGTTCTCTGTTTTCCCCTACAAACCATGCCCAATCATCATTTGTTTTCCATTGATTTTTTGGCTTGTCGTCCTCTCTGTCAACAAAGCGGACATAATGATTGATGATAGA
>OFMV01002853.1_pt1 | contig 10797 bp, 7 predicted proteins | sample 1541881 | NCBI WGS metagenome assembly OFMV01 (sample SAMN04209220, study PRJEB22552) | human gut metagenome | biome: gut; material: feces | host: Homo sapiens | place: USA: Oklahoma
AAAGTGAACGGATATCCCCGTTTTGGGTGGGTGGATATCCTCCGTTTTCAGCACTACAAAATAGTAGAAAAGAACGACTTTGCCTTTAATCCTGCACGAATAAACGTTGGTTCTATTGCTCGCCTGACAACTTTTGAAAAAGGCATCATTAGTCCTATGTATATTTGCTTCCGAACCCAAGAAAACGTAGCACCTGAATACATTGATTTCTTTTTTGAATCGAAGCATTTCTATTGTGAAATACAAAAGAGATTGGAGGGAAGTGTAAGACAATGCTTGTCTTTTGAAGGACTATGTAATATACCTTTTTCTCTTCCCTCTCTTGAAATGCAGCAACGAATAGGAAAGCGCCTATTCACATTGGGGCAGAAGATAAAAACGGAAACAGATTTATTAGAACTATTGAACAAGCAAAAGCAGTATCTACTCCGCCAGATGTTTATATAAACATCTGGCGGAGCAAATATTGCTTCTGTTTCTGATATTGTTGTAATATATCTTGCTGGTATTTTATCTTGTTGTTCAAAGAACGTAACAACTTTGAAATCTGCAGCAACTCATTTATATTTGTAGGCAGTAGAACACAGTTTTCCAAGAAACGTTGATTTGTGATATTGATGGTGTTCTTTGCTCCTTTCTGAATCAGTGGATGCAAATAGTTATGTGTATTTATTTCACTCATAAAATATTCATGAAGATATGCTCCAACAGCAAGACTTTTGGGTTTATAAACACCATACAATGGTGAAACAGCAACATTCTCAAGATTAAGACTTTGTTTTACTATGCCATAAGGGAATGATCCGGTTGGGCTTTTTGTATAAACTAAGTCACCATAATGCACGACATTATATTTGGATGTGTCTTTGGCTGCAAATGAACGTCCAAGGTAATCTACTTGATTTACAACACCTTGACTAACAGAGACAGAAAACACTTGAAACAAATTAGTATTGCGTTCGTTTCTTTCTGTGAGAACATCACTAAGAAATACCTTCTTCCAAGTTCCTTTATCAACCCCTTGTTTTTGTAGTTCTACCATAATTCCCTTGATTAGGGACTGCAACTTGTCGATGATTTTGTTTTGAGTGGCGATGCGCTCATCAAGAAGGGATAAGAGTTTTGCTATTTTGGTTTGTTCAGAAATAATAGGTAATGCAACTTTTAGTTTTAGCAACTTGTTTACTGCTAATCCAGGTTGGGCAGATTGGTCAGAATACTGACCTAAGTTCATTTTTAGGAATAGGTAATGTAGAAAATTAGTATTACTTTTTTCGTTTCCAGCAACAGCTATAGCATGTTCTGTTATATAAGTCTTACCATAGACAGAACGTACATTTCCACATAAAGCCCCTTGTCTACCAATTAGAACGTATGAACCTTCATGATTATATGAAGATGTATATCCTCTAAGTCCATTTCCACCATACACTGGATATTCACCGCATTCAAAAACGGAATCAGCTTTAATGTTTTTACCACTCTTAAATTCAGAGCAAACATCATTAATTAAGAAATATTTCCACTCCCCCTTAAACTCCGGAAATCTGAGATTTGGGACATTAAGGACTTTTCGTCCTTGATTTTTCTCATGCTCGGCAGAGTTCAAGCAAGCTTGACTCTGCTCTCGCTCACTCGAAAAATTGAGTTTCTTATGTTCGTTATTTTTTGTCGTTGTCATTTCTAATCCTTCATTTGGTCGTTCTGAAATAGTCCACCAGCTTGGTGGACAAATTATTTCCCTAAAATTTCCACAAGTTGTGGAAGATTTCAGTTCTCCTTTGGATTGAGGTCGAAAGGAAGCAGAGGCATATCGTCATCACCATTATTAAATCTGTCGAAATCAGAAATATATGAACGGTCTTGGATGAGCTTATATTTCTCATATTCTCCATAAGCCTTTGCTCTTGCTTCATCTTGCGAAACAGTTCCTGCCGAAGGGTTTGCCTCATAGTCCATTGCCGCAAGGAACTGGGCAAGTCGCTTTCGCCAATCTTCCATTGTTGTAATGATATGGCGCTGGGCACGAGTCTCAGCGAGGTCAAGGAATGAAGTAGTTATGCCATTGAGTTGATTAAGTTCGGTATCCGACAAATAGTTCTTGGCTACAATTGTGTCCGATTTTTGTACTCGTCCGTTAGGTGCTTTTTTCCATGTGGTAAGCCCCATGTGTGGTTGTTCGGCATCAGCTCTGTTAAAGACAATCTCTGCTGCGGTATGATGTGTGACAGCCAAGTGCATCATATTCTGCACCATCTTGAAGAACAATTTGGTACTTTCTGATTTTGCATCATAATCAGCACTACACTCTGCATATACATCCGTTATCTTCTGATAGTAGCGACGTTCAGACGTCCGTATCTCACGGATGCGTTCCAGCAAGTCATCAAAGTAGTCCTTGCCGAAATGCCTGCCTTGTTTCAAGCGTTCGTCATCAAGTACATACCCCTTGATGATAAACTCCTTCAACACAGAAGTTGCCCATATACGAAATTGAGTTGCTTGATAGCTGTTCACACGGTAACCTACGGCAATAATGGCATCAAGGTTGTAGAACAAAGGAGTACGTTCCACATCACGCTCACCCTCAAGTTGAACTTGTTGAATTTTTCTACAAGTTGCCTCTTTTGTAAGTTCTCCACTTTCATAAATTTGAGAAAGGTGATAAGCAATCGTTGCTCGGTCTACGCCAAACAAATCTGCCATGCGTTTTTGCGACATCCAAAATGTTTCGTTGTTGAATATCACTTCAATGCGGGTTTCACCTTGTGCTGTTTTATACAGCAATATGTTGGATTCCAGTGAGTTTTGGATAAGTTCTGTGGTAGAAACGGACTGCGAAAAATATTCTCTTGCTTGTTGCACCAGAGGTTTCTTTCCGTCTGCATTTTCAGCTATAATCATGCACGCCATGCGAGACAAACGGAATATGTTCACCTTTCTATATGCACCACTACCGAGCTTTACCATTTCAACCGTTTGGTTGAAATGGTCATCAATCTTCATGCCTTTTTGATTGGCTACGGCAATTGCCTTGTTTATGACATTTTGGAATTTCCAGTTGGCAGAATATCCCATAGCATTGCATAGGTCGCGCGAACTCCAATATTCCTTGTTGTTTTCGTCAGTCCTGCGGATAGCATCAAACGTAGGACGCATTTCTGGTATATTATCTTTCTCAGCCATATAAAACGTTCTTCTAAAATTGTCCCAACCTGGTACAAAAAAAATCATTCCACCAATCCCAACTCTTTCAGATAGCCTTCAATCTCCTTGTCAAGGTCGGCTCGTTTGGCTTCCAGCTCCTTGATTTCCTTCATCACGGCATGGATGTCGATAGGTTCTTCTTCCTCGAAAGTATCAACATAACGAGGAATGTTGAGATTGTAGTCGTTCTCAGCCACTTCTTGCAGTGTGGCGAGATGGCTGTACTTTTCTATCTCCTTGCGCTCACGATAGGTGTCAACAATCTTCTTGATATGCTGCGGACGGAGTTTGTTCTGGGTCTTGACCTTTTCAAACTCCTTGCTGGCATCAATAAACAGAATGTTGTCATCCTCCTTACGGCATTTCTTGAACACCAAGATACAGGTCGGGATGCTTGTGCCATAGAAGATGTTGGCAGGCAGACCGATGATGGCATCCACATAGTTCTTCTTCTCAATGAGGAAACGGCGAATGACGCCCTCGGCATTGCCACGGAACAACACACCATGAGGAGCGACACAAGCCATTGTGCCACCCTCATTGAGGTGGTAAATCATGTGGAGAATAAAGGCATAGTCGGCTGTCTTGCGTGGTGCCAAGCGTCCTGCCTTGCTGAAACGATCATCGTTGTTGAACTTGTCGGCAGCACTCCATTCAGCAGAGAAGGGAGGATTTGCTACCACAGCGTCAAACTGTGTATCGCCAAAAGCATCCGCCTCCAAAGTATCGCCATTCTCTATGCGGAAATTGCTGAACTTGATGCCATGAAGGAGCATGTTCATACGAGCCAAGTTGTAGGTCGTAGGATTTTTCTCCTGTCCGAAGATCTCGTTTGCATGACCGATGCTTGCAGCACGAAGCAGCAGCGAACCACTACCGCAAGTAGGGTCATAAACATTGCGCAGACGAGCGTGACCAATGGTCACAATCTCTGCCAAGATACGGCTCACTTCCTGAGGAGTATAGAACTCACCAGCTTTCTTGCCAGCACCAGCGGCAAACTGGCTAATCATATACTCGTAGGCATCACCGAGAATATCAATCTCTTGCGATGCTTCCACACCAAAGTCAATATCATCAAGGGCAAGAAGAACATTGCTGACCAAAGTATTCTTGTCATCGGCAGTCTTGCCCAACTTGGGTGAAGCAAGGTCAATGTCAGAGAATAGACCTCCAAAGTCTTCTTCGCTGTCCTGTCCGAGGGTACTATCCTCAATACGCTTCAATGAGCGTTCGAGCATAGGCAATATATTTTCTTTCTTTTTAATGCGCTCAATGACAGACGAGAACAGGAAGTTCGGCTCAATGAAGTAGCCGATGTTCTCCAGACATTCGGTCTTGACAACCTCCTGAAGTTCTTCTATATCTTCGTCTTTCTCCATTGCCCACAGTTCTTTAAATGTGACTTCATCATCCACCAATGCATCATTGGCGTGTTTCTCTATCTTCTCCGACAAATACTTGTAGAAGATAAAGCCAAGTGTGAAATACATGAAGTCACTGGCAGACATATTGCCACGCAGCTTATTTGCGACTTCCCAAAGTTGGTCACGGAGTTTCTGTTGTAATTCTTCGCTCATATTAAGTATTAAGTTTTAGTGATTAGTGATTATGTTTGCTTTGTAGCATTTTTTCTTTAATTGTTTTTATAGAGGATGTCAATAGTTTGATTAATTCCTCTGCATCACTATAAACACTATCAAATTCATTATCTTTTAAATATTCACTCTCATGTAATAATTCTAACCAATAAATGGTTTCACTCGTTTCTTTCTGCGAGATAGACAATTTCGCAACAAAATCAGCTTCGCTTTGTCCGTAAAAGGCTTCGGCTATGTTTGCTCCGATACTTGTACCACTTCTAAGTAATTGTTTTGAAAGAACGTATTCTTTCTTTTCTTCACATAAATACTTGTACAAGCGTATAACCCTTAGTGCAAAAAGCTTGCTCTTATCTTTTAATATACTTTGCTTCATAATCTTTTTTTTAAAGTTTTATGTTTTAGTGATTAGTGACTAAGTGGTTGCAGTGCAACACTTCATCACTTCATCACTTATCACTAACACTTCATCACTTATCACTAACACTTCATCACTTATCACTAACACTTAACACATAGAAAATGTTCTTATTATAGAACGCAATTTATCGAGTATTCTTGTCAATGCCTTACGCTTTTTTATCAGTCCCAAGTGTTTCTCCTTCAGTGCCTCTTGTATGATTTCTGGCTGTTCCTTTTGCAAGTAGTCATACTCCGAGAGGTAATGATTGAGCACGGATGCATCCAAATCCTCATCCTTCGCAAGCGTATTGACAGCATTGTTACGTTCGGTGACGATGTAGTTATTCAACCGTTCTTCAAGGTCGCTTGTGCCATCAGCCTTTTGCTTGCGAGCCATGAAGTTGTCACGGTCATCATCCACATTCTTCTGGATAAATCCGTCAATGAGTTTTGCCTTACTGCGAAGTTCAACATCCTTTATCATGGTGTCGATGATGTGCTTACGCCTCTCTTCGTAGTCCTCGCTATACGGATTGAGGTCGGCAATCAACTCCAAGATATAGGCAACATTGATAATATCGCTATGTAGCAGTTCCAAGCAGAAGTCAATATCGCCCATACCAGTTGCGATTTCTTCATGAGGGTCTGGCTCACCAACCATACTTGGTTCTTCCTCTGGAACTTGATAACCTTTCTTTGGATCATCGTTCTTGACTGCAAACGAATCGTATATATCAAGATATTTGCTGCGGAAGTCCATAAACTGCTGCTCGCTCATTCCGAGGTCTGGAGCATCCTCTTCAAACTCTTCATATACCTGTATCTCGGCGTGCTTCTTGATGATGTCACGGAAGGCAAGGACAAACCGCTTCTTGTCGTTCTCACTCTGCAAATAGTCCACATAGTGCGGTTCGGGATAATGCTCCAAGAAGTCCTTTGTCAGTTCTTGATAGTGGGTTTTTACATCATCAAATGGTGGGCGCACAATTTCTTCAAGATTATTGCTGTTGCTGAAAAGTTTGATAGACTCGTCCACCTTGCTTTTCAAGTCACGGAAACAAACTACCTTACCAAAACGCTTCTTCTCGTTCAACACACGGTTGGTACGGCTAAACGCTTGCAACAAGCCGTGATACTCCATGTTCTTGTCAACATAGAGCGTATTGAGTTTCTTGCTGTCAAAGCCAGTAAGGAACATACCGACAACTAAGCAGAGGTCAAGAGGCTTCATGTCTGCCTTCTTTTTCTTCATGCGAAGGTTGATATCATCATAGTAGGCACGGAAGTTTTCTGTAGTGAAACTCGTACCATACATATCATTGTAGTCATCCATGATGGCTTGTAGCTCGTCTGCCTCGCCTGTACTTTCGCTTGCAAAACCGCCAGTGTTCATACCAGTCTGCTCATCGTCCTGACTGCTGTTGGCAGCGTATGTGAAGACTGCTCCAATCCTAATCTTTGGATTGAGGCTCTTGAATATCTTGTAGTAACGGATAAGCATCGGCACGGACTGCACAGCAAACAATGCGTCAAACTCTCCTTCAAATGTTGACTTATTGAAATTATTAAGGATAAATTTTGCTATCTCCGTCATACGGTCTTGGTCGGCATTATCCACATCCTCATTGCCGTGGTAATACTCCACAAGAAAACCAAGCACATTTTCATCGGCAATGGCATCCTTTATCAAGTATTTGTGAAGACAGTTGCCAAAGATTTCTTTTGTGGTATGTCCGTCCACCGCATTCTCAACAAAGATAGGTGTGCCAGTAAAGCCGAATATCTGCGTGTTGTCGAAGAACTTCACGATGTTCTTGTGGCAATCTCCGAAATGGCTTCGATGACACTCATCGAATATCATCACGATGCGAGAATGGCGTATTTCCTCAATACGACTGCTATACCACTGCTTGCTGACAGCGGCATTAAGTTTCTGTATGGTTGTTATGATAATCTTTGAATTGCTGTGCAAACGCTTCACCAATTCGTCTGTGTTGTCGGTACTGTCAACGGCACCAGGCTCAAAAGCCTCGTATTCGGCTTGGGTCTGCGTGTCGAGGTCGTGGCGGTCAACCACGAACATCACCTTGTCCACATCGTCCGACTCGGATACGAGTTGGGCTGCCTTGAATGATGTCAAGGTCTTCCCCGCACCAGTTGTATGCCAGATGTAGCCGTTGTCGTTGGAGTTTTCCACACGGTCGAGAATCTTCTCCACTGCATAGAACTGATAAGGGCGAAGCACCATCAGACATTTGTCTCCCTCATGCAATACTATGTACTTGCCAATAATCTTACCCAACGTACACTTGTCGAAGAACACTGTGGCAAACTTCTCCAAGTCGTTGAACGGAACGTTGGCGGCATCCGTCCAGTTGAAAGTGAACTTATATCCACTATTCGGGTTGTTGGCAAAATAACGAGTGTTTACACCATTGGATATGACAAACAACTGGATGTAGTCAAACAGTCCATGGAAAGAAGTCTTGTGATAGCGTTGTATCTGGTTGTATGCCTGTTTCAGTTCCACACCTCTGCGCTTCAGTTCTATTTGAACCAAAGGCAGACCATTGATAAGTATCGTCACATCGTAACGGCATTTCTTTCTACCCTCAACCGTGATTTGATTGGAAACTTGAAACTCGTTCTGACACCAGTGAGTGCGGTTCAAGAACTCCACCCATAGGCGTTCACCGCTTTCCAGTTCAAGAGGAAAGAGGTCTCGCAGTTTCTTTGCCTTTTCAAAGCGAGTGCCACCTTCAAGATAGATAAGTATCTTTTCAAACTCAGACTCCGTAAACTCTGTGCGTCCAAGTTCCTCCAATTTCTTCTTGTTGTGTTTCTCCAACTGCCTTTTGAAATTGGCAGACAGGTTCTTCTCCTCTTCAATATGAACATACTCGTAGTTCATCTTTTGAAGAGTTGCAATAAGTCCGTTTTCGAGGGCAGCTTCACTTTGTACAGACATATCTTATCTTTTTTATCGTTACACTTATAAGAAGGTTTTCGTTAAGCCAGATGAGCAGAGCTAAGTTTACTTAAGCTCTGCCATGGCGAGAAAACGTGCCATGAAATGGAACATGGCTATTCATTCATTTGTAGAAAATGAATATCCAAGGCATTCTCTATTTTGTTTATGGCTTCAAGCGAAAGATTCTCACGCCCTTTTAATATTTTTGAAATGTACTGTTGGGTACAATTCATTTTCTCTGCCAACATCTTTTGAGTCATTCCAAGTTCCTTCATTCTTGCTGACATGATATTGGCTATCATCTGCGAATGGTTAAACCAAGGTTTTTCTTCTTGGCTCATTTGTGCTCCTTTATTTCGAACAGGAGATATTGTTTCCTTTATCATCTTAGACGTATTTCGCTTTGTACCATTTATATTTGGCTATTGCCATTTCGCCTACAAAGATAACTGATTTTAATGAGAAAGCACAACTGTAGGGTAGTTTTCTCTTTTATGTGTGAAAATAATATGTTGAAATTGATATTATGACACTTTTGCCGAGGCTTGTACAGGTAATCTCTTAATAACTCGGCAAAAACTCGGCAAAAATATAAAAGCAAAAATCCTAACCACTTATTATCAAGCAGTTAGGATTCTTATTGGTGCGCCTGACAGGACTCGAACCTGCACGTCAGGAGACACCAGATCCTAAGTCTGGCGCGTCTACCAATTCCGCCACAAGCGCATTTGCGGGTGCAAAGTTAGCTATATTTTTTGACTTTAAAGAATTATGCAAGAGGTAAATTAAAGCGCAATTTGCCAACAAAGGGACAAAAACCTCGCGGAAGGGGGAGATAATACAGAAAAAAACGTAACTTTGCCCCTCGTTTTAGCGGCCACGCCCGATATGCAACAGGGCAATCAGGTAGCCACACAGGGCAAAGATTCGCCAGATAGCCACAAGGCAGCGAGCCAACAGGCACCCTCGCCCCCACCCCACTCGGATGATCGCACAAGGACGGGCCGTCATAATGTAGTCAACATGATTCTAACAAAACAACTATTCCTCTCCATCGCCATCCTCTTGGCCTCCCACCTCTCATTGTCAGCGCAATCGGACGCGTGGAGACCGTCAGAACACTATACGAACATGGTAACACAATTTGAGAACCGCAACGATATCGACACCTCCACCATCGTCATGCTGGGCAATAGCCTGACCGAGTTTGGAGGCGACTGGAGCGAAAAACTGGGAAGGCCCGGCATCGTCAACTACGGCATCATGGGCGACAACACCCAGGGAATGCTCCGCCGACTCTATCAGATCACACCCCACCACCCGAAGGCTATCTTTCTGATGGTCGGCACCAACGACGTGACGGGCGAGGAGACCGACGAGGAGATCTTTGAGAAATGCCGCAGCGTGATCGACGCCATCCGCACGCAGACCCCGCAGACGCGTCTCCTGGTGCAGAGTCTGCTGCCCGTGAACCTGGAGGTGAAGTTGTGGAAGATACTGGAGGGACAGGAAGCGAAGATCGTCGATATCAACCACCGGTTGCAGGACTACTGCGAGCGGCAACAGCTGACCTTCATCAACCTCCACCCGCTCTTCACTACCGAGGACGGACTCACCATGCGGGCAGACCTTACCACAGACGGGCTCCACATCAACGAGGCGGGCTACCGCATATGGGCCCGCGTCCTGCAGCCCTATTTGGAGGAAATTCTCACTGCTCAATAAGCGAAGAATACCCACTACTTTCGATCGTTAGGTTGGTAAACACTTTCTTGCCGCTGTGAGCTGAGACACCATACCCGCTACCTTGGCAGTGATAGTCAGGGCCCCAGGAACCCTGCCTCCACGTATCCCCTACGTATCAACCATGTATCAACCACGTATCATCCTCCCTTCGAACAAATATCGTTTACGTATCGTTTCCGTATTGTTTCCGCTTCCGGAAGCGAGAACGATAGGAGAACGATAGGAGAACAATACGGGATTGATACGGGATCAATACGGGATCGATACGGGATCGATACGAGAATGATACGAGACGACTCCCAACTGAGGTTTTTAACAAGATATTTAACTTTTTCATCAATATTTCTTTGCATTATATTTTACATTTTGTTTACTCGCTACACCCCATCTTCCATGCAAAGATGACTGACACATCAATAGTCAAGGCGCAGCAACTATACAAAGATAATTCCACACCCTGCCAAATGCAAGACGATTAGCATGAATTAACGACCCATTAACTTTTTCTCCGTATCCATTTAACAAAGGCCGCATCAGCCAAAAAATGCCCATTACTGCCTTTTCCATATTCTCCCCTACAATTCTGCCCAAAAGCAAGCAGATACTTCCGACGACGCCTGCCGTCACGACATGCGCCTCATGGCGGATTCAAACCGCAAACAAACACAACAAATAAAAGAGAAATATTTTTGCCATTTTAACAAAAACACACAGTACAAGTTCACCAAGTGAGTATCGAAACGTTCCACTTGCAAAGATTGATTTTTTGTCTCTTGCAATACTTGGGATCGACTCTGAAGACTGTAGGGGGAGATAATCGGGTAGGAGGTAAATGCTAATCATAAAAGGCATTCACCTCCTATTTTCACA
>OFMV01002865.1_pt1 | contig 10774 bp, 8 predicted proteins | sample 1541881 | NCBI WGS metagenome assembly OFMV01 (sample SAMN04209220, study PRJEB22552) | human gut metagenome | biome: gut; material: feces | host: Homo sapiens | place: USA: Oklahoma
ATGCGCTGAGCTTCCTCATCATGGGCTTCAACGTGTATGCGTCCTCCTTCTTCACAGCGCTGGGCGATGGCGTGACGAGTGCTCTCATCTCTTTTCTGCGCACCCTGCTGTTCCAGCTTGCCGCGCTGCTCCTGCTGCCCGCCCTCTGGGGCATTGACGGCGTGTGGCTGGCTGTCACCGCCGCCGAGCTTGCCGCGCTGGCGGTGAGCGTGGCGATGTTCCTTACAAAGGATAAGACGTTCCATTACCGAAAGGCGTAAAACAAAAAGAAGCACGCGGCTGCGTGCTTCTTTTTGTTTATTCTGCTATGCACCTCACTCCGCTGCAAGGCGGACAAAGGGCGCGATGGCGTTGGCGTCGCCGTGGCGGACGATGGAGTAGGTGATATCGCAGTAGGGCTGGATGGCGGTGCTCTTTTCCACGGTGGAGATGAGCAGCACCTGCAATTGCAGGCGGCGGAACAGTTCCATCATGGGGCGGATGCGGTCGCTGGTCATCTTGCTGAAGGCTTCGTCCAGCAGCACCAGACGGATGCTGTTTTCGCTCTTCTGGTAAATTTGCAGCAGGCTGGCGCAGATGGCCACATAGAAGGGTGCCTGATTCTCGCCGCCGGAGGAATCGCGGCTGACGCGGGAAAGATACGCCTGCTGCCCAGTGACCTGATTGGTCACCTTGATATCGTAGTCCAGATAGGTGCGGTAGTCCACATAGTCCGAAAGGGTGGCACCGGCAGCGGTGCGTCCCTCCTGTCGGGCGCGGGTGTTCTCGTCCACGTCTGCCATGATCTTTTCCATCAGTTCGTCCACCTGACGCTCGTAGGCGGGGTCGGCGGTGGCGGCAAGGTTGTCCAGAGAGTCGCCCTCGGTCATCTGCTGGTTGCCCTTATCCACGATGACCTGATAGAACGCCGCCAGCTGCGGGTCGCGGCTGGGCTCCAGCTCAAAACGGTAGACTTCCTCGCCGTAGGTCAGCTGCTCCATGACCTTGTTCAGCTCCCGGAACTGCCGCCGGGCATTGAAGATATCGTCCTTCATGCGGAACAAAATATCCTTGCGGAAGCGGTCCTTGCAGTCCCGCTGCGCCTGCTCCAGGCGGGCGGCGTAGCGCTCCAGGTCGATGCGCACAAGGCTCTCATGCTGGGCGCGGTACTGTTCCAGCCCGGCAAGCCCCAAGGGATAATCGCAGACGTAGCGCCGGTTGTATTCCCGCTGCGCCGGTTCCAGCGTGCTGTTCAGGTAGACGGTCAGCGCATCGTCCAGCTTGGCCTGTGCCTTTTCGGCGGCCTGCGCGGCGGCGCGGGGGGATTTATCCGGCCCGGTCAGCGCCTGCTGACGGCTGCGGGAGAGCGGCTCCACCAGCGGATGGGCGGCAAAAAAGCTCTCGGCGGCCTGTGCGCTCTTTTCGGCGGTGTCCACCGCCTTTTGCTGCTCCGCCTCACAGGAGGAGATCTGTTTTTCGCACACGCGCAGGTCGCCGCCGGTCTGCTCCACGGCAGTGCGGGCGGCTTCCCATGCGGCCTCGCGCACCTCTTCCTCTTTATACAGCTGCTGCAAAAGCGGATTCTCGCGGCACTCGGCCAGCTTTGCGGCCTGTTCCTCCACGGCTTCCCGGGCGGCGGTCAGGGCGGCGCGGGCGTCCCACAAGGCGGCAAGTTCTTCCAGCGTTGTGCCGCGCAAAAGGGTCTGGTACTGGCTGTAGGCGGCTTTCAGGTTCTGCTCTGCCTGTGCGGCGGCGCGTACTTCTTCAGCAAGGGCGTTCATCTCCCCTGCCAGTGCCCCGGCGCGGGCGCGGCGGGCTTCCAAGCCGATATAGCGCTGCGGGGTGCGCAGACGCTCCAACCGGAAGGGATGGTGGCGCAGAAGGTCCCGGGTGGCGCTGTCGGGATAGTTTTCCAGCGTGTCGGGGGTGTCGCAGCAGACGATACGGCGCAGGATGGTGTCTGCGTACTGCGCGGCAAGCGGGTTTTCGCTGGTGACCTGTGCCGCCAGACTGTCGGCGGGGGCAGTGTCGGCGCGGCGGTTGGCCTTGCGCAGACCCGGGGTGTCCAGCAGGCTGATGGGGCCCACCTTGTCCTTCAGCGCCACAAAGGCGCTCTTTGCGGCGGCGTAGTGGGCGGGCGGCACAAGGATATCGAACCGGCGGTCGCCCAGACAGGCTTCCACGCAGTCCTGCCAGCTCTCATCCTCCACGTTCAGCAGCTCGCAGAAGATGCGGGCGTCCGGCTCCATGCCACGGCTTTTCAGCTCGGCATTCACGGCGTCCCGCACCCGGGTGGCGGCGTCCCCGTGGGGGTACACCCACTTGCCGCCGGATACGGCATCCAGCTCGGCGCGTTTCTCGGTCTGCTGCCGCTGCAAAGCGGCGGTGTGCTGGCGGGCGGCAAAATAGGCTTCTTCCAGCGGCTTTTCCTGTGCGGTCAGCCAGTCGGTCAGGGCGGGCAGGGTGTCGGGGGTCAGGTCTGCCAGCTTCTGCCCGGCAGCAAAACCGCTGCGGCGCAGCACCGCCAGCAGATTGCCGGTCTTTTCGGCGGCCTTTTCAGCGGTGTCGGCGCGGCGGGCAGCGGCATCCAGTGCGGTCTGCCGGTGCGCCAGCTCCTCGTTGAGGGCATCCAGTGCGCGGCCCTCGCCGCTGGCACCGGCGGCGCTGTGGGCGGTCAGGTAGGCGCGGCGGGCTTCCGCTTCGGCGGTCTTGGCTTCGGCGTAGCGGGTGTGCAGCGTTTCCTGCTGGCGGCGTCCGGCGTCTACCCGCTCCTGCCAGACGGCCTTTTCCCCGGCATCGGCAGCAGCCCGCGCCAGCAGGGCAGCGCCCCGGTTCACAAGGGCTTCCGTCTGTTTTTCGGTAGCTTCGCGGCCGAAACGGACGATCTCGTCCAGCGCATCGGCGCGGGTCTGGGCTTCGGCCAGAACGGCGTGCAGGTTTTCCAGCTCCAAGCGGTCACCCTGCAAGGCTTCCAAGTCCAGCTCCGGCTGGGGCAGGATATACTGGTACAGAAATTCCCGGAAGTTCGGGATCTCGTCCATGCTGGTGCCCATCTGGAACACCTCGTTGAACTTTTTGCCCAGCGGGCTGGCTGCGCGCCCGATGCCCAGTGCGCGGCATATTCTGTCCCGCGCTTCGCTGGGACTGCGGGTGTAGGAAAGCCGCCCTTCGGCGGGCTTGAAGTCCTCCTTGGCGCTGGGCGCACCGGTGCGCGGGTCGATAAAGGGCAGCTGTTCCAGCGTGATGCCGTCCTCGGAGATGTACCATGTCTGGTCGCCGGGGTGCAGCTCCTGCATGGGGCCCTCGGACTCCACCCGTACCGCGATGACAAAGCTGGTGTGCTTTACGCTGTCCCAGAACTCCGCCCCGATATACGCCACGGTATGCCCCGGGCGGCGGTAGGCGTTTTCGCCGCGCTGCTTGGCGTGGACAGAGCCTTGCAGGGTGCGTCCGCTTTTCTTATTGCCCAGCGCATTGAAGTTGCGGTTGGTGGTAAGGCAGTAGCGAATGGCGTCCAGAATGGTGGTCTTGCCCACGGCGTTCACGCCGATCATATAGGTCAGGCGGGCGCAGTCGAAGGTGGTATTTTCAAAGTTATGCCAGTTGATCAGTTTCAGGCGCTTGAGTTCGATCATACTTCACCCTCCCCTGCTTCGGTGTCTGCGCCCTCCGGGCGCTCGTACAGGCCAAGCTCAGTGCGGGTGCGGGCGCTCTCGGCGGCGGCATCCGCAAGGTCGGCATCCGGCAGCGCCAGCAGCACCGTGGGGAACACCTCGATGCGGCTGTCCAGCCCGGAGAGCCGTCCCACCGGACGCGCCAGATTGTACCGGCGCAGGGTGCGCATGAGCTTTTCCAGCGTTTGCTGATCCAGCTTGCGGGGCAGGTTCATCTTTTGCAGCTCTGCCTGCACCTCTTCCACCGTGACCAGCACCTCGTCCGCGCTGGCGGCAAGGCTTTCCCGCTTTTGCAGGTACAAAAGCCGCAGCACCAGCAGCAAAATGCTCTCGTACTTGAGCAGCCGTGCCTGACTGCCCTCGTGCTCGTTGACCAGCGCCGCCGCCTGCATGGGTGCGGGGTACAAAAGCACCGCGTAGCCCAAGGGCTTGAACACCGCACGCACCTCGTTGAGGTGATCCTGAATATACAGATATTTCGCCCGCTGTTCCTCTACGCAGCCCAGCACGAAGCAGTGGTTGAGCAGATAGTTTGCGGTCTCTTCCAGCAGATCAATGGTTGCCATCCGTGTTTACCTCCTTGCGGCGGGTCAGGACAAAATCCTGAAACCGGAAGCCGCCGCGCTCCACCCAGTTTCCGGTCATGGTGATATCATACTCCCGGTGCGGCGACTGGGAATAGGTGTGCAGGCCGATGATGCCTGTAAAATCGTTCGGGTATTCCTCCACAAGGGTGGAGGCGTTCACCTGCCCGCGGGCTGCCAGCGCCTGCTGCGCCAGCAGCGCCACGTTTTCCTCGGTGACGGCAAGGCGGGCGTAATCCAGCAGAAGCTGCTGCTCCTGCCGCAGCCGGTCGGGGTCAAGAGGTTCGGTGCGCACCGGGGCAAGAGGTGCTTCGGTGCGGGGCGCGGCGGGGGGATACAGCGGCTTTGTGCCGAACACTGCCGCCGGGTACAGGTGCAGCCGCGCTGCCACCGGGCCGTCATCCGGCTCGAACAGCTGCTCCGGGCTGCGGATGTCCTCCGCATAGCGGCGCAGCAGGGCGGTGACGCTGCCCTGCGCCGAGCGGTCGCTCAGCAGCAAAAACTGTGCCCGCTGCACCGCACGCTTGCGGTAGCGGATGTGGCTGGCGTCGATCTCCTTCATCAGGGTGCTCATCTCTTCCAGCGCGTCCCGCTGCTGCTGGATGAGGGCACGCACCCGGGGTGCAGCTTCGCCGGGGGCGCAGCGCTCCACCCGGGCGTAATCCAGCGCTAAGCGCGGCAGCTGGTTCTGCTCGCAGTCGTCCAGCTCTTCTTCCAGATAGGCACGGTAATTGAACAGGTTATCGCTGGTTTTAAAGCGATGGTACGCCGCCGCCACCACCTTTTCCTCGTACTGGTCGAACAGTTCCAGCACCTCCTGCGGGGTGCGGTTATGGGTCAGGCGGTCGATATAATGCCCGATGGAAGCGTTGAGGGCGCGCAGGGACTTGTTCAAAGTTTCAAGGTCTGCCGCCACCTCCCGCAGCACGTTCTCGTAGGGGCTTTTTTCCTGCCCGATGCTGCCCAGCAGCTGCCACGCCTTATACAGCTTGCCGGTGTAGGTGACCACCCGGGGGTTCAGGATCTCTTCCAGCGCATCCAGCAGCGGGGTGACCTCCGGCATAAAGGCAAAGGTGGGCTCACTCTCATAACTGCCGGGCTGCTCCTCCAGCCAGCCGGTACGGCGCAGACGCAGCAGAAAGCCCACCGCCAGCGTGTGGGGGTCGCGGGTGGGCTGCTCGTCCTCATCGCCCGCGCCGTCGGCATCCAGCGCCAGCGGCTTTGCCAGCGCGGCAAAATAATCCTCAGCGCGGGAGACGGCCTCGGCGCGGGAAATGCTGTAATCTGCCGTATGGCGGCACTCTTCCCAGAGCAGCAGCAAAAGCTCTGCATAAAACGCCCGGTTGGGCCCCGCCAGCGGGCGGAACAGCCGCGGGCTGACCAGTTCAAACAGCTGCATGGAAACGTCCTTTCTGTCTTGGTTCGATACCCTTTTATTGTACCACAGCGGGCGGGGTTTGTCACAAAAAGGCGCAAAAAAGCCCCGGAGGGCGGGTGCTCTCCGGGGCGGGATGATTCAATTACTGTGCAGCTTTAATTCCAAAGCCGATGGCAACATAGGTCTTGTCACCGATGGTCTTTGCGCCGACGCCCAGCGCAGTAAGCTCGACTTCCTTATTTTGAGAAGCTGCTGCGGCCTTAACAACATCCCAAGTGGCTTTCAGAACGTCAAGGTTCATTTTATCCGGCGTAATAGTCTCTGCCTTGTCCGCTTCATAGTAGAACTTCACATACTTTTCGTTGGTGGACTGCGCCGTGTCGAAGCAGACCATAACCTCATTCACGGTATTTGCACTCAGCTTTTCTGCTTTCCAAAGTGTATCCTTATTCAGAGTCTCTGTACCGCTTACCTCCTGAAGGTAATCGACAGCCAGCTTCTTGATGGCGTCATCGTTATCGAAATTCACCTTAAAAGTCTCATTCAGTTTTGCCATATAGGCCTGCTCAACCTTCTTCTCGAACTCCGAGCTGCCGGGGGTGCCAGTGGTGCCGCCGCAAGCGGTGAGCATTGCCAGTGCCATGATACCGGCCAGAAGAACAGCCACAAGACGTTTCATCTTTTTCATGTTAGATTCCTCCAAATAAAAAATTTACAGACTTTATCCGCGCCCCAAAAGCCCGGATAGCTTATGTTTATTTTACAGCATCTCCCTCCCCCGGTCAATGTACAGACTACCTAGATTTTCCAGTTGTTTTTGAGCAGATACGCCAGCCTGTTGGATACAAAAAAGCCCCGGGGAGCGGGGCGCTCTCCGGGGAAGAAAGGACTGATGATTCTTTACTTATTTAAACATGGTTGGGGTTCTTGATCTTGAACGCAATTGCCATGTAGCTCTGCTTGCTGTCGCCTTTGACAACAACGCCAATGTCTGTCAAAGCGCCATTCTGGTTAATATTGACATTCGTATCGGTATTAACCTTCTTCGAGATTTCGTTCAGAATGTAACCCAGCAATGTGTCATTATAGGAGAAGTTCGCCGCCACAAGAACCGTCAGATACTCTTCTTTCCGACCCTCTACATCACAGCCAAGAACGAACTTATAGCCCAGAATGCTGCCAGAAGCATGGATTTTCTCATCCAAGAATCTTTCTGCTTTATCTTTCAATACTTTGTTATTATCTACGCTTGTTGTGCTGGTGCTGTACTTGCCCAGAACCTTAGTCTCGGCATCTGTATCCTCTTTCAGATTGCTACCAGCGCCGCCACCGGAACAGGCGGTGAGCATCACCATAGCCATCACACCTGCCAGCAGCAGGGCTACGAATTTTTTCAGGTTCTTCATAAGGGTATCCCTCCAATCAGCTTGTTTGTGGATATGTTTCTTTTTTCCCGAAAGGCTTTCGCAACCATCGTTGCCTTTCTGCCCTGATTATATCCGACAGGTGACGGTTTTGTCAATCGGGAATATCGCTAAACTTCCCGAAACAGTTTCGTTAAAAAGGATGAAAATAAGCGGGATTTGTTGCAGTTTTGGTATATTCTGGAATCAATTCTGTCGACAATCCACGGAATCTTCTTTTCTCTGCCCCGGCGGCGCGGTTCTGCCGGGTGCGGGGTTACTTAAATTTGGATATATGTTGTGTTGATGGCGTTAACTCCCTCAGACGCGGCTTGCGCCGCGCCAGCTCCCTCTGGGAGGGAGCCTCTGGCGCGCCCGGAAGCTTTGCACTTTAGCCGGAAACTTTGCCGCCATGCCAAAGGCCCCATCTCAGAGGGGGCTGGCATCGAGCGCAGCGAGATGACTGGGGGAGTTCTTTTCCCCATTATTTTGCCTTTTTACACATTTTCACCACGTTTTGGTGGTAAAATCATGTCCGAATTGAAACGAACTTGGAGGAAGTACCCATGCAACACTGTCCCGCCCGCGCGGCACAGCGGCTGGCGGCGGCAGTTCTGGCGCTGGTTTTGCTGTTGTGCGCCTTTTTGCCCCATGCCCACGCCGCTGCGCTGAAAGAGAAAAACGGCATCCGGCTGCTCAGCTTCGACACCAGCCACATCCTTTCCATCGGCAACCAGACCTCCGGCAAGTGCAGCCTGTACGCGCTGCGCTACGCCCGCACCATTCTGGACGGCAAGGTGTGCTCCGGCAGCGGGATGTGGTCGAACGGTGCAGTGTGGTCCGCAGCGGGCTACACCGGGTACTCCGGCACCCGCGCCGAGTGCCTGAAAAAGCTGTACAGCGAGCTTTCCGCCGGGCATCCGGTGATCGTGCACCTGAAAAACACCACGGTCAGCGGGGTAAAGCGCCACACGAACCGCACCTCTACTTATGAATACCACCTGACTTCCTCCGGCTGGAGCGAGGTGAACTACCCCCACATTGCCACCAGCAGCACCTACGGGCACTGGGTGTGCGTGGCAGGCATCTCCCCCACCGCCGACCCGGAAAACCTGACCGAGAGCGACTTCTACGCCCTCGACCCCGCCCGGGTAACGGCAAATGGACGGCTTGCCGTCACCCGCCTGCTGGATCATACCCTGTGGGTGGAGAATTCCCCCCTCAAGGTGCTGGGGTGAAAGTATAATATGATAGAAACAGAGCGCCTGACACCGCGGTGTCAGGCGCTCTGTTTCTATTCAGTTCCTTAATATCCCTTCACCGAGAACCCGCGCTCCCACGGGTCGGGCGGGATATTCTTGCTGCGGATGCCGGTAATTTGGATATAGTCGCTTTTCTGGATCATGGCAAACAGGGAGATGAATTTATCCGGGTCGCCCTGCACCTCCAGCGTCACGCTGCCGTCATCCTCGTTCTGCACCCAGCCGGTCAGGTCAAGGGTCTGCGCGGCGTACCGCGCACGATAGCGGAAACCCACCCCCTGCACCTGTCCGGTGATGGTGTAGCGCCGCCGCTCCGTGCCTTCCGGCAGTGCGGGCGGGGTGCGATCTTTTTTGGAAAGAAAATCAAACACAGCGGTGTCCCTTTACAGCTCCTGATAAGCGGTCATCAGGGCGGGGATGAACTGCTTTTTGCGGCTCACCACGCCCGGCAGCGTCCAGCTGGCATCGGCGGCGGGCTGGGTATCGAAGCCATCCGTCAGCACCTCGGCGGCGTAGCGCCCATTGCAGATGACCACGCTCTCCTCCTTGGGCACGTCTGTCAGCAGCATATAGATATCCTCCACGTTCTGCTTGTTGCGTGCTTCCTCGAGATACGGCTTCAGCAGCGCCTCGGCGGCGGTCAGGTTCTTGCGGGTCATATAGCTGCCCTGCGCCACGCCAAAGCGGATATCGCCGCACATGAACACCTTGAAGTCCTGCAAAAAGACCTCTTCGGCGGTCTTGCCGTCCAGCTTTTCGCCGGCTTCAAACATTTCGTTGGCAAACTCGTTGATGTCCACCCCGGCAATTTTCGCCAGACGGTTGGCGGCGTTCACGTCGATGGGGGTGCAGGTGGGGCTGCGGAATACCAGCGTATCCGACAGGATGGCGGCCAGCAGCAGACCGGCTGTCTTTTGCGGGATGGTCACGCCGTTTTCATCGTACATCTGGGTGACGATGGTGGCGGTGCAGCCCACCGGCTGGTTGCGGAAGTACACCGGGCCGCTGGTCTCCAGACTGCCGATGCGGTGGTGGTCGATGATCTCCAGGATCTCGGCCTGATCAAAGCCCTCCACCGCCTGTGTGGCTTCGTTGTGGTCCACCAGAATGATGCGGCGCTTGCGCAGGTTGATGATGTTGCGGCGGCTGATCATGCCGCAGTACTTACCGTCTGCGTCCAGAATGGGGAAATACCGGTGGCGCACCTTTGCCATCACGCGGGTGACGTCTGCCACCGGGCTGACGAGGGTGAATTTCATGATATCGTCCCGGGTCATGTAATAGGAGATGGGCGCACACTGGCTGATGAGCTTTGCCGCCGCGTAGGTATCGCAGGGGGCGCTCATGATGGCTACGCCGGTCTCGGCGGCGATATGCTGGATGGTGCGGCCCACCTTTGCACCGTTGCAGATGATGATGAGAGAAGCTTCCTTCTCGATGGCGCAGAGCTGGCTTTCGTAGCGGTTGGTCAGGATGACGATATCACCCTTTTCCATGCTGCTTTCCAGCATTTCCGGGGTGGCGGTGCCAATGCGGATGTGACCGGTGGTGCACACTGCGTCCTCACTGCCCACCACCATGGTAGCGCCCAGCGTTTCCAGAATATTGCGGTAGCTGGTGCGGCTCTTGGCAAGGATGCCGGTGTCGAACAGATCCATGTTGGCGGTGGCGATATCCTTCACCGTGATGACGCCCTGCAGTTCGTTGTCCTCGCTGGTCACAGGAAGGGTGTCGATCTTCTGGTCGCGCATGATCTCCCACGCCTTGCGCAGGCTGGTGGAGCCGGGGATGCCGGGAATCTGCCGGTAATCCACGTCCCGAATTTTAGGGTTGACGTCGGTGCACATCCGGGGCGGCGTGACCCCGAACTTTTTCAGCACGAATTCTGTTTCCTGATTCATCTTGCCCGCACGCCGGGCTTCGCAGACCAGATCACTGGTCTTGTTTTTCAGCTCTGCATAGGCAATGGCAGAGCAGATGGAGTCGGTGTCCGGGTTGCGGTGCCCGATGACAACGACCTTGTGCGCAGTTTGCTGCATAGTTTACCCCCTTATGGGTCCTCAACTTCTTATCATATATCTTATCATTTACCAAACAGCGCCCCTCTCCTGCACAGCGGGGCGGGCTGCAACCTTATTTTAACACAACTGCGTCCGGGGGTAAAGGGCACTGCACACGGCAGACTGTTGCTTTTTGGCACTTTCTTGTATACAACCTCTTGCATTTCGACAGCTTCCGCTGTATGATAGAAGCATTCGAGCTTTTTTGTCATTTGCAACGGAGGACAGCATGAAATCGTCCAAATTCACATCCACTCCCCTGTTTCCACGGCAGGCGCTGGTGGCGCTGCTGCTACCGCTGATCGCGGAGCAGGCGTTAAGCGTGACCATTGGTCTGGCCGATACCTTAATGGTATCCTCGGTGGGCGAAGCCGCCGTGTCCGGCGTGAGCCTTGTGGACAGCTTCAACACCCTGATGATCCAGATCATGAGCG
>OFMV01002884.1_pt1 | contig 10722 bp, 7 predicted proteins | sample 1541881 | NCBI WGS metagenome assembly OFMV01 (sample SAMN04209220, study PRJEB22552) | human gut metagenome | biome: gut; material: feces | host: Homo sapiens | place: USA: Oklahoma
CACGACTGAAACAGCCTCCCTGCGCAGTCTGGACGGCCCGCAGGGCCTTTTGTGGGAAACCTCTGCACAAGAACTGCCAGACTTCTTCCGCGCCATCTTCCGCCGCGGTGAGCAGAACGCCCGGTGAGCCTGTATCCTATATTATAAACAGGTAATATTACTTAATAAAGATAAGCTTCTAATTAAGAAAATTTCATGGATCGAACACTTGACAGCTATATGAATTTTATATACCCGATATACATGGAGCGTATAATTTTGCCGGGAGCGTTTCATATTGCCTCAAAAATGAAACGAACCACTAAGGAGTGACTAAGAATTTGGTCAAAATGGACAGTTTGACTGCGAAGTATTGAGCAAGATGCACAACGCCCCCGGCCAAGGTGTGAAATAAGATATAACAAAAAGTAGAATATCGACCAAAGGTCTTATCAAACTGCACCAATCGTGCTATGATACCAGACGCAAAAGGGCTGCGCTGAGCGCGGAAAGAGGGTGTGTTTCCATAAAAACAAACGCACCTTTTTTGATTTTTAGCACAGCTGCTTTAATAAAAGAAACGAAAGGAGATAGAGTGAAAACGAACGATACCTTTACGCTTCAGGATAAGACTCTGCTCAGAAAGGAGGCAAAGCGATGAACGCATTGACTGCGGCCCTGAAAGAGGAGCTGAATGTGGAGATGATCTCCCTCGGCGGCCTGCAGGTGCCGGAATCCGTGGTGGTCAGCTGGGGCATCATGCTGTTTCTGGTCATCGTCTCCATCCTGCTCACCCGGAACCTCAAGGTGGACCACATCTCCAGGCGGCAGGCCATCCTTGAGATGGTCGTCACCACCATCGACGGCTTCTTCACGGGCCTGCTGGGCGAGCAGGGCAGACGGTATGTGCCTTACCTCATGACGGTGGCTCTCTACATCGCCTGTGCGAACCTCATCGGCGTGTTCGGCATCAAGCCCCCCACGAAGGATCTGAATGTCACCGCTGCGCTGGCGCTCATGAGCATCTGCCTCATCGAGTATTCCGGCATCCATGCCCGGGGCGGCAAGGGCTTCCTCAAGAGCCTCACCGCCCCCACCCCCATCATGACCCCCATGAACATCCTCGAGATCGCCATCCGCCCCACCAGCCTGTGTATGCGACTGTTCGGCAACGTGCTGGGCGCTTTCGTCATCATGGAGCTCATCAAGCTGGTGGTCCCGGTGTTCGTGCCGGCCATCTTCAGCCTGTACTTTGATTTGTTCGATGGTCTCATCCAGACCTATGTCTTTGTCTTCCTCACCTCGCTGTTCATGAAAGAGAGTATTGGTGGAGAAGAGTAAGAAAAATTTAACCTCTCCGTCAGCGCTGACGCGCTGCCACCTCCCCTAACGAGGGGAGGCCTTGGCATATCGTAAAGCCTCGTCTCTTCGCCAGAGGCTCCCCTCGGTAGGGGAGCTGTCTGCGAAGCAGACTGAGAGGTTGAATCCCAGAGCGTCGGTTTTAGCAGAAAAACTGCTGATTCCGGTGCTTTTTTGCATCAGGAGGATAAAATGAGAAGTGACAACGTGACCAAAGGCTCGGAGCGCGCGCCCAACCGAAGCCTGTTTTACGCCCTGGGCTACACCCCGGAAGAGCTGGACCGCCCCCTCATCGGTGTGGTGAGCGCCTACAGCGAGATCGTCCCCGGCCACATGAATCTGGATAAGATCGCCGACGCCGTCAAGGCCGGCGTCCAGATGGCAGGCGGCACCCCCATCCTCATCCCGGCCATCGGCGTCTGCGACGGCATCGCCATGGGCCATGTGGGCATGAAGTACAGCCTCGCCTCCCGCGAGCTCATCTGCGACAGCGTGGAGACCATGCTGATGGCTCATCAGCTGGACGGTCTGGTGCTGGTGCCGAACTGCGATAAGATCGTTCCCGGCATGGTCATGGCCGCTGTCCGCATGGATGTGCCTGCCGTGGTCTGCTCCGGCGGCCCCATGCTGGCCGGCACCTACGGCGGCGAGGAAGTCAGCCTTTCCAAGATGTTCGAGGCCGTGGGCGCCTATAAGGCCGGTATGATCACCGACGAGCAGCTGGAAGACTGCACCTGCAACTGCTGCCCCAGCTGCGGCAGCTGCTCCGGCATGTACACCGCCAACAGCATGAACTGCCTGTGCGAGGCCATCGGCATCGCACTGCCCGGCAACGGCACCATCCCCGCCGTCTACTCCAAGCGCCTGCTGCTGGCAAAGCACGCCGGTATGGCCATCATGGATATGGTGAAGAAGGGCATCACCGCCCGCCAGATCATCAACGAGCGCTCCATCCGCAACGCACTGACCTGCGATATGGCGCTGGGCTGCTCCACCAATACCGTCCTGCATCTGCTGGCCATTGCCTACGAGGCCGGTGTGCCCATTGACCTGAAGCTCTTCAATGAGATCAGCGCCAGGACCCCCAACCTCTGCCATCTGGCCCCCGCAGGCCCCACCCACATGCCCGACCTCTACGCCGCAGGCGGCATCCCCGCTGTGCAGGCAGAGCTGGCCAAGAAGGGCCTGCTGGATCTGGATGTGCCCACCGTCACCGGCAAGACTCTGGGCGAGAACATCAAGGGTGCCCACATCCTGAACGAAAAGGCCATCCGCCCCATCGAGAACCCCTACTCCCAGACCGGCGGCCTGCAGATCCTGTGGGGCAACATTGCTCCGGACGGCTGCGTGGTTAAGCGCAGCGCTGTGGCCCCCGAGATGCAGCAGCACTCCGGCCCGGCCCGCGTGTTCAACAGCGAGGAGACCGCCATTGCGGCCATCTACGCAGGCCAGATCGTCCCGGGCGATGTAGTGGTCATCCGCTACGAGGGCCCCAAGGGAGGCCCCGGTATGCGCGAGATGCTCAACCCCACCTCCGCTCTGGCCGGTATGAAGCTGGATAAGACCGTGGCCCTCATCACCGACGGCCGCTTCTCCGGCGCAAGCCGCGGCGCGGCCATCGGCCACGTCAGCCCCGAGGCTGCTTCCGGCGGTCCCATCGGCCTGATCGAGGAGGGCGATACCATCAGTATTGATATCCCCAACGCAAAGATCACGCTGGAGGTCAGCGACGAGGTGCTGGCCGAGCGCAAGGCAAAGTACGTTGCGCCCGAACCCAACATCAAGACCGGCTGGCTCAGCCGCTATGCCCGCATGGTCACCAGTGCAAACCTGGGTGCGGTGCTGAAGTGACCCGGAAGACCGCATAACAGCAAAAGCTCCCGACGCGCAGAACGTCGGGAGCTTTTTTGTGTCAGGAAACAGCGGGATGCAGAAAATGGGACAAAAGAAAAAGCATCCTGAATCACTTCAAGATGCTTGGTGGTTGCGGGGGCCGGATTTGAACCAACGACCTTCGGGTTATGAGCCCGACGAGCTACCAGACTGCTCCACCCCGCGATATTTACTTGTCTGCATCAGCTGTTCGCTGACTGCTCAAGTATAATACCACAGAGGCGGGTGGATGTCAAGGGTTTTGGAAAAGTTTTTTACTTTTTCTTTCTGGGATGGCGGACACGGTAGTAGATCACGCCGCAGACCGCGCCGATGAGGATGGCGGGCCATGCGCCCACAAGGAACACCGCCGCGGCCTGTGCGCCGGACACGAAGCCGGTCCAGCCATTGCGCAGGGCGGCCAGCAGCTTTGCGCCGAAGCTGGTGCTGGTGGGGGTCAGGGTCTCCACCTCGTTCAGGGTGATATAGACGGTGCAGCAGGAGACCTGATTGCTGTACCAGTCCAGCTGGCTCTGCCAGCTCTCGATCTGGTACTGCACATCGCTCAGGCTGGACTCGATCTCCAACAGGTCGGCCAGGGTGTCGGCCTGGGCCTGCAGCTCCTGCAGGCGGGTGCGCTGGGCGGTCAGGCTGGCCAGCCGGGCCTCGGTGTCCATATACCGGGTGGTAATATCCTCCGCCTGCTGGTTCTGGTAGGTCACGCTGCCGGACTGGGCAGCGGCGGCCAGAAAGCTCTTGTAGCTGTCCTGGGGCACCCGCAAAGTCAGGCTGACGCTCCGGGTGCTGTCGGTGTTGGTGTACTCGCTGCTGGATTCCATATAGCCGTCCGCGTCAGAAAGGGCCGCATCCAGTGCCGCACGGGCGGTATCGTAATCCCGGGTCTCCAGCGTGAGGTTGGCAGTATAGATGATCTTGGCGCTGTCGGCGGTGCGGGCAGAAGCATCGCTCTCCGCTTCGCCGGAGGTCAGCAGGGAACCGCCGGTGGCAGTGTCTGCTGACCGGTGGCCGTCCTCTGCGCGGAAGGAGGAGATACCGTTGTCCGCAGAACCGTAGGTGGCGTTTTCGGTGTCCTCCATGGAGTAAACAGCGGCCTGCGGGGCGGCTGCCTTGGTGGCGGCGGCAGAGTAGTTGGAGGAAGAGCCGCCGCCCAGCAGGGTGATCCCCTCCCATTCGTAGGCATGCACGGCACCGTACAGGCAGACACCGCAGACTGCCACGCAGGCCGCCAGCTGGGCCCAGCGCCGGGCGGGGAAGCGGAGGGGCTTTTTCTGTTTTTTGGGGGCCGGGGAAGGCGCGGGCATGGCGATGCTCTTGGCACCGGGGGTCTCGGCGGCATTGGCCTGCATGGCAAGCAGCTTTGCCTTCAGGTCAGCGGAAGCGTGCAGATCATCCACTTCCATTTTGTATTCATACCACCTCATCTTCGATCTCCTCCTTCAGCAGCGTATGTAACTGGGCGCGTGCCCGCCGCAGCCAGCTGAGCACCGTGTTGGTGGGAGCACCCAGCATCCGGCCTACCTCAGCGGCGGTGTAGCCCTCGTAATAATGGAGGTACACGGCGTTGCGGTAGTTTTCCGGCAGAGTGCGCACCGCATCGAGCACACTGCCGTCATTTCCGGATTCCGGGGCAGGAATGTTTTCGTCCAGTTCGGTGTCCTTCTGGCGCGCGGCCCGGGTGATATCCCGGCAGCGATTGATAGCGACCCGCAGCAGCCAGGCTTTGAGGTGCTCCTCACTCTCAAAGCGGCCTTCGTAGCGCAGGAGCTTTTCAAACACATCCTGCACCACGTCCTCCGCGTCGGCGGCGCAGCTGCAATTGTGCATCGCGGCGCGGAACACGGTGTCGCTGTATCGCTGTACAGCCAGCGCAAAAACTTCGTCTTTGGTCAACTGTCCCATAAGTCTCTTTCTCTCCTTTGCGGCCCCGGGCGGGGCTGGTGGAAACAACTGTTTCAAAGGGACGTTTCACCCCATATACGGGTGAAGCGCACGGATTATTGCATTAACGATATAGCCTTTGGAAAAGGGCAATTTTCTCCGCAAGATACAGATCTGCTTTGGGGTGGGCCAGCCAGTGCTTCTGCCGGGTGGTCTGGCACAGGCGGCGGGCAAGGGCGGCAGGGTCGGTGTCGATGGCCTCCACATCCTGCAGGGTCAATTGCAGGGTCAGAGCGGCCGGGACATCCGGCAGGGGAGGCAGCGGGTCCTCCCAGACAAAGGGAGGCAGCAGCTGCACCGCGCAGACAGCGCGGGAACACTCCTCGGTGAGCAGCAGGGCGGCGGGGGAGCCATCCGGCTCCACATGCAGGCTGCTGTAAAGCAGCTGGAGGTTCCGGGGAGCAGAGAGCAGAACAGCACCCTCATCCGCCGTTTCGCTGAGGGTGAGGCACCCGGCGGCCTCGTCGGCATAGATGCGCCGGGCCGGTGCCCGGAAGCTGGCATAGAGCGCAGGCAGGTGGAAAACGCCCGCCTTGTCCAGCCCGTGCTGCAGCAGCAGATAGAATTCGGTCAGCGGGTGGTCCGGGTCCGGCTGCGGCATCCCGAAGTCCGGCCGGGAAAGATGTCCTCCGCCCATAGTCTCCCTCCTTTTCCAGAGCATTACCCTTTTAGTATATGGGTTTTGCAACGGATTTTCAACTGTAATTGCAACGCTTTCGGAGAATGGGAAATTTTCCCGCGCGGCCAGGACCCTTTGCGGGGGTGCCTCCGGCAGACCAAAACGGGAGACAGAAACAAAAAGCCCGATCGTTCGGAAACGACCGGGCCTGTGCATATTGTGTTGAGAGAGAAGCAGTTACTTCTGATAGCCCAGCGTAGCCGCCATCACGGCTTTGATGGTGTGCATCCGGTTTTCGGCCTCGTCAAAGACGATGCTCTGGGGGCCCTCGAATACCTCATCGGTCACCTCCATGGCATCACGGCCAAAGCGCTCGCCCATCTCCTTGCCCACAGCGGTCTTGTGGTCGTGGTAGGCGGGCAGGCAGTGCATAAACACGGCCTTGGGGCCTGCAATATTCATCAGCTCCTGATTGATCTGATAGGGGGCCAGGTCGTGGATGCGCTCGGCCCAGACCTCGATGGGCTCGCCCATGGAGACCCACACATCGGTGTAAAGGACATCGGCACCCTGGGCAGCCTTGGCGGGGTCCTCCTCAAAGGTCAGGGTGGCACCGGTCTCGGCGGCAATGGTCTGACACTGGGCGATCAGGGCGGCATCCGGCTGATACTTTTTGGGGGCGCAGGCGGTGAAGTGCAGGCCCATCTTGGCACAGCCCACCATCAGGCTGTTGCCCATGTTGTAGCGGGCATCGCCGAAGTAGACGAAATGGATGCCCTTCAGGCTGCCGAAGTGCTCCCGGATGGTCAGGAAGTCGGCAAGGATCTGGGTGGGATGGAACTCGTTGGTCAGGCCGTTCCAGACCGGAACACCGGCGTAGTGGGCCAGGTCTTCCACGATCTCCTGCCCATAGCCGCGGTACTCGATGCCGTCAAACATCCGGCCCAGCACCCGGGCGGTGTCGGCAATGGATTCCTTTTTGCCGATCTGGCTGCCCGACGGGTCAAGGTAGGTGACCTCCATGCCCAGATCGTGAGCGGCGACCTCAAAGCTGCAGCGGGTGCGGGTGGAGGTCTTTTCAAAGATCAGGGCGATGTTCTTGCCTGCCAGCTGCTCATTGTGGCGGATGCCGGCCTTTTTCCTGGCCTTCAGGTCAGCGGCCAGATCGAGCAGCTCCTCGATCTCGGCAGGGGTGTAGTCCAGAAGCTTCAGAAAACTGCGATTTTTCAGACTCATTGTATACTTTCCTCTCTATGCAATGAAAAATGTATATTTATTCGATAAGGTGGTTCTATTATATAACGAATAAACTGTATTTTCAAGGGAAAGTTTTGGGAGAAACCTCTCCGTCATTGCTGCGCAATGCCACCTCTCCTAGTAGGAGAGGCCTTGGCAAAACCGGGAACTTAGTTGGTACTGCCAAAGGCTCCCCTACTAGGGGAGCTGTCGAGCGGATGCGAGACTGAGAGGTTTGATCACAGCTCCAGCAGTTCCTTCCGCCCGCTGGGGGTGTAGGCGGTCAGGCGCACGCCTGCCTTTTTGAACATGAACCGCGCCGCCACGCTGGAATCGGAATCGTGGTACTTGTCGCCGTAGTACACCACCTCGGAGATGCCGGACTGGATGATGGCCTTGGCGCACTCGTTGCAGGGGAAGAGGGTCACGTAGACCCGGGCACCCTTCAGGTTGTTGTGGGCGCTGTTCAGGATGGCGTTGAGCTCCGCATGGCAGACGTACATATACTTCGTGTCCAGCGGGTCGCCCTCGCGCTCCCACGGCATGGCATCGTCATCGCATCCAATGGGCATTCCGTTGTAGCCCAGGGAGAGGATCTTGTTCTCCGGGCTGACGATGCAGGCTCCCACCTGGCTGCTGGGGTCCTTGGAGCGCATGGCGGTGAGCAGGGCGATGCCCATAAAGTATTCATCCCAGTTGATGTAATCGGTGCGTTTCATGGCAAAGTGCCTCCCTCTATCTTTCATTGGGTCTATTGTACCATGCCAACCCACGTCCTGCAATCGATTTTGCGCGCATCCGGTCAAAATGCACAAAAGAACCCCGGGAAGTTTGGCGGGCAGATGAAAGAAAATTTCGGACAATCTATTTGAAAATCATTTGGAGTGTGGTATTATCTTTGTAAAATATGCCACAAAAACGGAGAGACTGCTCCGTGCGGCGGAAATGAGGGAAAAACCGATATGAAATACGCAAGCAACAACATCCGTAATATCTTGATTGCAGGCCATGCCGGCAGCGGCAAAACGACGCTGACTGAGGCACTGGTCTATTTTTCGGGCGCAGCAGAGCGTATGGGCCGTGTTGAGGACGGCACCACGATTTCGGACTTTGACCCTGAGGAAGCAAAGCGGAAGGCAAGTCTGTCGGCATCCGTGGTGCCGGTGGAGTACGAAGGCATCAAGTACAACCTGATCGATGCGCCGGGCCTGTTCGACTTTGAGGCAGGTGAGTATGAGGGCATCCGCGCTGCCGAGAGCGTGCTGGTGTGTGTTTCCGGCCGCAGCGGCGTGACCGTGGGCGCGGAGAAAGCCTTCCAGCTGGCCCGCAAGAACGGCAAGGCCACCATGGTGTTCATCTCCAAGTGCGACCTGGAAAATGCCAACTACTTCAAGATTCTGGAGGAGATGAAGATCAAGTTCGGCTCCACCGTCTGCCCCTGTGTTGTGCCCGCCAAGCTGGACGACGGCACCCCTGTCTACATCAACCTGTTCAGCCAGAAGGCCTTCAAGTATGAGAGCGGCAAGCAGATCCAGGTGGAGCTGCCCGATATCGGCCACCGCTTCCAGGGCCTGATCGAGGCCATGAGCGAGGCCATTGCCGAGACCGACGATGAGCTGATGGAAAAGTTCTTCGGCGGCGAACCCTTTACGACCGAGGAGATCGTTGAGGGAATGCGCAAGGGCGTTAAGGACGGCCTGATCACCCCCGTGTTCTGCGGCAGCGCCGTCAACCAGCAGGCATTGGATATGCTGCTGTTCAATATGCACAAGCTCCTGCCCAGCCCGCAGCACGATGCCGCCATCCTGGCCGAGAATGCCAGCGGCGAGCCTGTGGAGTTGCATTGTGATGAGACCGAGCCCACCGCAGCCTATGTCTTTAAGACTGTGGCTGACCCGTTCGTGGGCAAGCTGAGCTACCTGCGCGTGATCAGCGGCAAGGTGACCGGCGGCGCTGCTCTGGTCAACGCCCGCACCGGCGAGACCGAGAAGATCAGCAAGCCCCTGACCGTCATCGGCAAGAAGCAGGTCGAGACCGACGGCATCGGTGCTGGTGATATCGGCGCTGTGGCAAAGCTGGTCAGCGCAAAGACCGGCGATACCCTGTGTGATGCTTCCCGCGTGGTCAAGCTGCCCGCTGCTACCTTCCCGCTGCCCAGCCTGTTCATGGCAGTCACCGTGGCCAAAAAGGGCGATGAGGGCAAGATTTCCAGCGCGCTGGCCCGCCTGATGGAAGAAGATCCGACCCTGAGCTACGTCAATAACGCCGAGACCCACCAGCAGATCATTGGTGGCCTGGGTGAGCAGCATCTGGATGTGGTCAAGGCCAAGCTGAAGAATAAGTTCGGCGTGGAGATCGGTCTGGAAGCTCCTCGCATTGCCTACCGTGAGTCCATCCGCAAGGCCTGCCAGAAGCAGGGCCGCCATAAGAAGCAGACCGGCGGCCACGGCCAGTTCGGCGATGTCGTCATTAACTTCGAGCCCTGTGACAGCGAGCAGGTCGTGTTTGAGGAAAAGGTGTTCGGCGGCAGCGTGCCCAAGAACTTCTTCCCGGCTGTGGAAAAGGGTGTCCGCCTTGCCGCCGAAAAGGGCGTGCTGGCCGGTTATCCTGTGGTCGGCCTGAAGGCTACCCTGCTGGATGGCAGCTACCACCCCGTGGACAGCTCCGAGATGGCCTTTATCATGGCTGCAAAGCTGGCCTATAAGGCTGCAATGCCCGAGGCAGGCCCCGTCATTCTGGAGCCCATCCATACCCTGAAGGCCCATGTCCCCAACGACAACACCGGCGATATCATGGGCGATGTGACCAAGCGCCGCGGCCGCGTGCTGGGCATGGAACCCGATGAGGATGGCATGCAGACCGTCATTGCCGAGGTCCCGCTGGCTGAGCTGAGCAACTTCACCACCTTTATCCGGCAGATCACCCAGGGCCGCGGCTGGTTCACCACCGAGTTTGCCCGCTACGAGATCCTGCCCGAGATGCTGGTGCCCGCTGTGGTGGAGCAGGCCAAGAAGCTGGGCAACCTGGATGAGGGTGCGGAGGATTAAAACACTCCGTCTCGCATCCGCTCGACAGCTCTCCTGATGGGAGAGCCAAGCTAAGTTCATATTGACATTTCCGGAGCCCTGCTGGCAATTCCCTCTGCCGGCGGGGCTTTTTGTTGTTGGGGGAAGGGAACAAAACAGAAAAAGGCGGAGCATCAGCTTACTGCACTGATGCCCCGCCTTTTGCAGGTTAGATCATTTTTTCCGTTTTCCGGGTTTCTTTTTCCGCACGCTGTACCCGAAGGTGCCCAACTTTTTGCCCAGGCTCAGGTACTCGCCGTGGCTGTACACGATCAGCTTTGCCTTGTCCAGGCAGAGCTTGCCGTTCTCGTCCAGCAGGCTCTCATCCACATCGCAGGCCACGACTTCGGCCAGGAACAGGTCATGGCTGCCCAGCGGGATGACCTGCGTGACCCTGCATTCCAGATTGACCGGGCTCTCCTCCAGGATGGGGCAGTCGGTCAGAACGCTGCCCGGGGCGGCGTGGAGCTTACAGGCGGCAAACTTGTCGTTGTCGCGGCCGCTCTTCACGCCGCACCAGTCCACCGCACGCACCAGCTGTTCGGTGGGCAGGTTGATGGCAAATTGTCCGCTCTCCTTGATGAGGTGGTGGCTGTACCGCTCGGGGCGGACGCTGATGGATACCATGCTGGG
>OFMV01002887.1_pt1 | contig 10716 bp, 10 predicted proteins | sample 1541881 | NCBI WGS metagenome assembly OFMV01 (sample SAMN04209220, study PRJEB22552) | human gut metagenome | biome: gut; material: feces | host: Homo sapiens | place: USA: Oklahoma
CCCTGGATATGAATTGAATGAACCGCGAAATATTAGAGAGTTGTGTTCTACCGGCGAAATTGGAATCCCACTATCTCCTGTTCCGTATTCAAAAGAAGCGAGTGAAGAATTTTCGAAGTTTATGGATGAGAATCATAGAAAAGCAGCTGCGCTTTCGCTGATTGAGGATGATGAAACAGAATATATCCGAATTCATTCTTCAAAAATGGATGTCAAACTCTTGCAGGATATTTTCTTCAAGCTAAAACATATTGACGAGGATGAAAACTGGCTGTATGCAAGCCCCCACACTGTGAACTTCTATATGACCTTTTTAGCAAATCACATTGCAAAAAAGAATTCACTATCTTTGTGGACCAGAAATCAAGAGTTGTGGACAACATCAACCTACTTTTTATACGGAGGAGCTCTTCAGGATGATTATCGACCGGGGAAAGAATACATTGAACCGAGCACCGAAGCATTAGTATCGATTATGATTCCTGATATTTTTCCACAAGATCTTTTGCATGTTCCTCCCACAGATATTCTTCGTTTTCGTGAAAAGCGAAAAGATGAGCGCAATCAATTTTTGAATGCCATTAAAACTCTTCGCAATGAGCTGGCTCAAGCAGATGCTCCTGAAGTGATAGAGGCAATTATTAATGATGAAAAGAAAAAAATTGATTCTGCAGCGAATGAATATAGAAAAAGTATGGATATTTTAAGGGTTGCTAAGTTTGGTGGTATATTGACAACTGTAATTACTGTAGCTGCGGATGTATTGGGGTATTGTAGTAATTTCCCTGATTTATATAAAGGCGCAATTGAGTCTTCCGGCTTGTGGGCCGGAATCTTGACTGGGATTTTTGAGAAAAGAGTAGGGAACATTAATAATCCATATACTTACTTAGCACAAATCAAGTCTACTTTTTCGTATTATCCAGGAGCCTCCAAACTCTTTGGAGGGCAACCGCAAATTGCAAAGTATAACTATACTTTATACCGCGGATTTGAGGAATTTATAAACGATTAGTTAATATGTCTGGAGTAACATAGAAATTCACATAAAGCTTGCTGTATGATATTTAAAACAGAACTCTTTTCTTCTTTTTAGCCAAGAGAAAACTCCGCACTATCTAAAGGTGGTGACCAGATGGAATTCATTGTTCGAGAATGTCCCAACAATGGTATACTTGGTGGACCGTTCGAGAAAACGATTACAGCCTATATAGGCCAACAACATAGTTTAGCAGAGATTTCCATAGAGCAATTTGGTGAACGTATCATTACGGTTCATACTGTAGAGGATGCCTCCATATACGACCTTCATCATTTATACTTTGATTTGAAGCGTCTAATAATGCTAATGGATGGACAGTTTTATCCAATCACATCGGTTACTCAGGATGGAGTCGAAATCACCACAAGCATTCAGAAAAAGTTGCTTCCTAATTATTTTTCTGCTGATTTTATGATTGGAGAAAATAACCGTTTGATTAATTTTGATGAGGTGCTTTCCGAAACACTTTTTTCAAATTGGTGTCTGATTCAAGAGGAATTAGATATTGTTCACAATACGGCTTTATATTGCCTTTCCAGAGTTGAAATGCCTGTGGACATGAAATGTGCTTTCCTAATTGAAGCCTTTATTGGTGTGGGCGAGATTATTCAGAGCAAAAAGAGCGAATTTGTTTTGCCAAAAAGGAAGAGTCGTGAGGAGTCCCAATTAGGTTTGGATCTTAAATATATAATAAGCCATTATGGGCAAGAAATTTTTCGGGGTGAGTACCAAAAAGACTTGGAAGGTTTTGTGCAAATATTAGTAAATAGTAGGAATCGAATTGCTCACATTAAAAGTAAGCAGAATAGAAAATTCTTGAATGGTGATGAGAGTGTGCTTTACCTACACAAGTTTTCACTCATGTATAGAATTATTTTATTAGATTTGCTCGATATTCCGCTAAACCGATACAAGGAGAGATTGTCTAATTGTATTGAAACTATAAATTGCTGGTGGGCAGATAGATGCGACCAATGATTTTCTCTGCAAATTGAGGTTTGGACCGATATCTATAGTGTTTCGCTATTACAAAAACCCAGTCATATCAAGGCTTTTGCCCATATGACTGGGCTTTTCTTTTCTCTCAAGGTCACATCGGCGTACATGATTTTCGGCAAGAATTCAGGTATTCCAGCCGGTCTGCCTTGTGTCCGGCAGAGTCAGGATATTGTCCATTACATTTGCCGAGGTGATCTTGGACTTGTAATCCAAATGGCTGTAAATATTCGCCGTCGTGCCAATATCGCTGTGGCCCAGCCACTCCTGGATTTGCTTCAGAGGCACATCGTTCGCCAAAAGCAGTGAGGCACAGCTATGTCTGAGGTCGTGAAAGCGAATGTGCCGCAGGCCGTTCTGCTCCAGCAGCTTGCCGAAATTGGCGGTAACGCTTCTGGGGTTGAAGATATTGCCCATGGCATCCACAAAAACATAGCCGTCATACTTTTTGCTGTAGCAATTTCCGCATACGCGCCGATTCTCCTTTTGCTGCTCCCTCAGCGCCAGCAGTTTTTCCCGGATATTGCTGACCAGCGGCAGGGAGCGCAGGCTGGATTTCGTCTTGGCACGGTCGGCGCAAACGATTTCACATTTGCCGTCTATCTTTGCGTTGGTTACAATGTGCTTAATGGTGATGGTGTCCCGCTCAAAGTCGATGGCGTCCCATTTCAGCCCCAGCGCCTCGCTGCGGCGCAGGCCGTAAAAGGCGGTCATCTGAATCAGCAGGGAGTACGAATGATCCTTGGACGCTTCCAGCAGCCTCTCCAGCCCCTCCTGCCGGTAATAATCTGCAATGTACCGCTGCTTCTTGGGGCGCTCCACCTTGTCGGCGGGGTTGAAGGGAATCAGGTCCATTTTGACGGCGTATTTCAGCGCCTTGTGGATATTGGCGTGATAGTGGATCACCGTACCGGGCGACACGGTTTTCAGCTCATGCAGATAAAAGCTCTGAATGTGCTTGGCTTGGATTCCGTCCAGCGTCAGCCCGGTGTTTCGGAAATACGGTGCGATCTTTTTCTTTACCATCTGCGTGTAAGAGGAAAAGGTGGTCTTTTCCACCGAGCTGCGGATAATCTCCAGCCACAGCTCCATGTAGTCGGCAAACAGCATATCCGAGGAGATGTCCTCGTTCTCCTTGCTCACAACCGGCGGGACAAAGCTCTTGCGGGTGTCCAGCAGCAGCTTCTCAGCGCGGCGCTTGTTTCCCTTTGCGGGAAGTCCTGTGGGAATCCACGGCTGCCTGCGCTTGCCGTTGGCATCCGTGTAATTCAGCACCATGTAGTAATTGTCGTTTTTTATTTGCAGGTGTCCTGCTATCATAAACTCTACCTCCTTTGCGGATAGCACATGAACGGGCACCCTTTCGGACCGTTTTTATTATACGCCCGGCGGGAATGCCCGTCCAATGTGCCATACAGGTTCAAATCCTGGCTACGCCGCCGGCTGCGGATTTCCCGCCGAGAGTGCGTAGCGGATCACATTGATTTTCGGCACACGGTATGCATTGCCGATTTTCATACCGGGGATGTCGCCGTCGCCGATCAGCGCATAGGCCAGATGACGGCTGATGCCCAGCATCGCCTGCACCTGCGCCACATTTACAATGTCGGGGTAGTCCGTGAACATCACCTCGTATAGGGTCTGAATTTCCATCTTGGTCATTGCAAGCCTCCTTTCACCGGGCGTCCCGGTCTCTGCGCTGCCGCGCCAATAAAAATCCATGGCCTTGACAAGTGTCTCGGTCATCTGCTTCACGGAGGTGTCCGGACGGAAAAAGCTGCGGAGCTTGTCTACCGGCACCTTCACATATTCCACCTGATTGCCCTTAACCTCGGACAGAAGCTGCAGCACCGCGTCATCCGTGAGAGTCTGCGCCTCACTCATGCGCCGCAGCCGCCGGGCCTGGGATAAGGACGGCGTTACCTCATCGCTGTCCATCACGGAGAAGATCATTTCCTGTTCAGACGGCTGCAAATAGGACAGCTCCACCGCCGGAGTCAGGGCGATCTTGCCCTCGTCCACCAGCTTCAGGATGTCGGGGATCAGGTGGGTGAGACGGATGTATCGGAACACTTGATCTCGGCTTTCACCGGCACATTTGCCGATTTCCGTCGCTGTGTCGAAATTCGTCGCAAGTTGCGACGAATTCTTTTCAAGGCGACCCGCCTTCCGTTTCATCGCATCCATTTTCATCTTGTACGCAAAGGCCTTCTCCGACGGCAGGATATGCTCCCGACACACCAGCGTTATCTCAGCGGTGAAGCGATCCAGTCTGCGGCAAGCCTCCCGGCACTCCGCTGACAGGGGCTGCCGATATTCCTTTTCGTACAGCGGCGCAACACCCAGCACGATTGCCACGCAGCGGAAGAAGCTCAAATACCCGGTGACACGGGGCAAATGCAGATAAAAATCCCGCTGCCGGTAATATTCTTCCGTCGGCGGATTTTTCCTGGCATATTCCCGTGTGTAGGGCCTCATGAATTCAAAATAACGCTGGGTCACACGGATGTCCCGCTGGTTCTCCAGCAGCCTGTCCTGCAGCGCCTCCTTGTCATATTCAGCTCCCAGCCGGAAGGTGCGCATACACTTTTTAGCGCTTAGAGAGCGGATGATTGCGTACCTGCGGTAGAGATCGCACACGAACACATAGCCCTTCTTCCGCAGCACGGCACTCAGCTCCGTCCAGCTGCTCGATATCGTCAGCGCCTCGTCCAGCGCCCGCCGCATGAGGTTGTAGCGGGTAGGCTCGCCGTTCTTTTCGGCAAAGTAGACCGACCGCGCCGTTTTGTGCCGCTGGGGATTTTTCACCACCGACAGGCCATGCTCCTTGCAGATACGGTCGGACATATCCCGCAGCTTGTAGTAGGCCTCGTATTTTGCCTCCAGCTTTTTGCCCGTCCACATATTCACCGGATTTGCAACAAAGTGGTTGTGATAAGTGCCGGTGTTGAAGTGGGTGGCAACAAGCACCTGCCGGTCGTTCCCCCAAAGCCGCCGCGCCGTCTCCACGCCGATGCGATGGCATTCCTCCGCCGTGACCTCACCGGTCTTAAAGGACTGGTAGGCGTGGTAGGCCACATTGCCGCCAGCTTTGCCGAAGCGCCTCTGCACGGCAGCCATCTCCCTTGCAGCGGACTCCGCCCTGCAGCCAATTCCGGTGACGGCGTATTGCTGCTCCCCCTCATCCAGGGTTTTTCCTTTGTCGGCAGTATACAGCAGCACCTGCTCCAGGTCGCTCAGCTTGGTCTTGCTGGGGTTGGTGCAGTAGTCCACCACACGGCTGACGCTGTCATGGATCGCCCAGATCTTCGTCACCGCCATCGCTATCCTCCTTCCCGTGATAGGCGCGCAGAAGCAGGCTCTCAATCTCGGTCAGGGCCTCGTCAAAGTCCCTCATGGCAAGCTCGTAGCGGACGGTATCGTGGAGCGTTGTCAGCTTCTGATACGCCAGCATCAGCTCCCAGCGCGGAGCCTCTCTCACCGCTGCACCGGTTCCCAAGGTTCGGAGATATTCCGACATATTCATGCCGCATTTCTTTGCCTTTCTGCGAATGGTATTCTTCTCGGTTTTATAGACTCGCACATTGATTTCCTCTGTTCGATTCCGCATAGATATCACATCCTTTCAGCGGGGTTACAGGGGCGCGCCCCTTTCGTATCGGCAGATACGGGGGAATTGGGTGCCGCAGGGCTACACAAATCCCATGCTCGTTATCCTTACGGATAAAAAAGCGGTGTATAGCCCCGCACCCCTTAAAGCGGCAATTCCTCATCGTCCTCCGCCTCCTCCCATGACGCAGATGACGCTTGTGACGATGCTTGGGGAAGCCGGAAGGTTCCGTCATTCTGTTTCCGCAGTGACGCAAGTCTCTCGCTCCCGGAGGAACCGTCATGACCGTCAGCACCGTCATGCAGCTCCAAAAGCACCAGCCGGGCAGCCGCTGTTTTACGATACTCGTAGGTGATTCCCAGGGGCAGCAGCACATCGCTGTAATGGCGGGTCAGATGCTTGCTGGCGAGGTTGGGCTTCAGCTCCGTATTACCTACGGCGGCAAGCAGCTGGGACACCGTGCCCCGAAACCGCCCGTGCGCCAAGAGAAAATCCGCCACCTGAAAAACAAAGTCCGGGATGCGTTCCTTTCGCAAATCCTTGGTGCTGAGCGCCTCGGTAATCTCCCATCGGACGCCCCGCATCTGCATTTTCAGCTTCTTCTCCTCCACATCCCGGCCTGTAATGCAGAGGGTGGCGCAATCGCCGAAGCGGTCATCCTTGCGGAGAATCATCCCCGTATCCGCCACTCCCAAAATGCCTGTGGAGCCGGTCATGTCGTTGAAGATATTGCTGCTGTCCCGTTCCTTTCGGGTGTGATGGACAACGAAGATGCAAATGCCGTGGTCATCGGCAAGCTTTTTCAGGCCGGACAGATCCTTGTAGTCCTGGGCGTAGGCATTGACCTTTGCGGAAGCATTGTCCCGCACCATTTGGAGGGTATCGAGGAATATCAGGCCCGTGGAGGGAAATTCTCGCAGAGTCTCCTCGATCTGCCCCTCCAGCTCCGCGCCCAGCTGCCCGCAGGAAAAGCCGAAGCGGAGATTCTCCGGCGGAGAATCCGTCAGCTCCTGCATACGCTGCTGAACGCGCCATTCCCGGTCCTCCAAGGCCAGATATACCACATCGGTTTTTCTGGTGGGCAGCCCCCACACCGCCTCGCCGCGGCTGATTTGCAGGCACAGCCACAGCACCATCCAGCTCTTGCCGATCTTGGAGTCTCCCGCTAAAATGGCGAGCCCGTCGGAGAGAACACCGTCGATGAGCATTTTGGGGTGGGCAAGAGGTTTATAATACAGGGTATCGGCATCGATCAGTTGTAGCTTGTTCATGTGTTTCACCTTCTTTCTTTCGCTGGTAATTGTGTTTTTTGGTTTGGCGCCGTACTTCCGATATCGTTTTTATGTGCCTGCCCCGGGGCCTCCGCGGCGTTGCCGTGCTCGCTCTTTTGAGGTCGTCGCACAGTCATATCTGTCTCGGTAACGGCTATTCAGTTGTCGAGGTACACGGGGGAAGCTTAGAAGCTCCTCTCACTTTCCCTTTGCCGAATTTTTTTCGGATTTTCCCGCTGCTTTTCAAAATTTTTTCTTTTGAGCTGGTAAATTATAAAAAGCCGAGCTTGTGCAGAGCTTTTTCAAAGTTCCCCTCACTTGGTAGGCAGCGAGAAGGCCAAAAAATTAACCCCCTTGAAAAATTCTTTTGTTTTGGCTCCAAATTGGAGCCATTTTCCTATGCAGGACTGCTCGTGGCTCCGAAATGGAGCCATTTTTCGTCTATGGCATCAAAATTGATGCCATGTCCATTCCGGATTTCATCGGTGTGGCTGCAAAATTGATGCCATAAAAATAAGCGCCTGCCTCTTTTCAGAAGCAGACGCTCATTTCTCGTATTCAGTTTTTACCGTAGCAGCCGGATCAGCAGCTCATTGATATCCTCGGTGGGCTTGCCGCTTGCTACCAGCTTGTTCCGAAAGGACAACAGGGCCATTGTCAGCAGCCGTCGCTCGCCGGCGCAGAGTGCTAACACTCGATTTCTTCTATACTTGAACATTACCACACCTCAGCAATAAACCAACTCAGAAAGGACAACTTCCTCCGCACGGCTGCGGATGCTGTTCATCCGTCCCACCCATTCCATTTGATTCTCGGCTTTCAGCCGCTCAGTGACATCCTCGGCGTCCTTCATCTGCGCGACCAGCCGATCGAACATCTCCTGCGCCGTGTCGCCGATTTCCTTGAGATGCTCGTCCAGCTTGCCGGTCAGCAGCATCCCCGTGTAGATGCCGTCTCTGTACTCGCGCAGATACCGCCTGCGCTTTTCTGCAAATCTGTTGTACATATTCTTCCTCCTTCACGCTCGCCGTGTGGCTTTCTATCAACATCCACATGATAGCGCAGCCAGAAGGAAAAGCCCAATGTGTGAAAAGCAGATTTGCAGATTTGACCATTTTACGATTCTGTTTGCAAGCAAAATTCGCTCCATTCACTCCGAGCGGGTGAATGGAGCGGATTTTAGGCGAATATTCCCCCTATCTGATAAGGCTCTGTGATAAAAAAGCAAGAAGTTCATTCTTGAAAACATGGGATTATCCTCCGATTTCCTCGTAAATCCGCAATAATCCTTGATAAATCCGACTTGCTGTGATATACTTAAATTGTGTAATTATAGCTATCGGAAACTGCCTGAAAGTGAGGACATTTTAATGGAACCGACCATCGAACGCTGGTACTCAATGAAAGAGATTTGCGAATACCTCGGCGTCAGCCGTGATACGGTACTCGCCTGGATAGAGAAAAGAAATATGCCCGCTGCGAAAATAGGCCGCCTTTGGAAATTCAAGGTCAGCGAAGTAGACGCCTGGATGAAATCCGGCGTGGCGGCGGATAAGTAATCCGTGTTGGGAGACAAGCTATGGGCTTTATAGAATCATATAAGCATCTTGAAAAACTATGCGGCGATATGCTGCAAACTCAGCACGGTATCTCTGCCTATATAGACGATATGGGAAATACGCCAAATGGTTGTTATTGGGTTAAAGGCTGGGACGAAGATCTCAAGCGTCTTAAGCACTATCGGTGGATTCGAAATCAAATTTCTCATGAGCCAAATTGCACAGAGGAGAATATGTGCGAATACGGCGATGCGCAGTGGATTGACGACTTTTACGATAGAATTATGAATCAAAGCGACCCGCTTGCTATGTACCGAAAGGCAACAAGACCTCAGCCTGTCGCAAAACCAAAACAGCCCTATCAAACTCCACAGCCGCAACATACATATTCTGTACAGCCGGTTTCCTCAAAAAAGAAGGTGCGGAAAGCCACCGGATGGATTGTGTTATTGATTATTGCAGCGTTTGTCGGACTGTTTTTTGTGCTTAAATACCTTGTGAATTAATCAGGAGATGCACGATGGCACTGGAAAATAAATTGGGGCTGACAAGCTCCACCGATCTTGCCCGTGAAGAAGAACGCATCAGCAAGAAAAAGGCGGTAGAACTGTTTGAAAACGGCGTGCTTGACACACTCCCAGCGGGTAAATTCTCAGCATTGCAGGCAATTCACAAATATCTGTTTGAGGATATTTATGACTTCGCCGGCGAGCTGCGCACGGTGAATCTGGCGAAGGGTAATTTCCGCTTTGCGCCGCTGATGTATCTGGAGGCGGCACTGGCCAACATCGACAAGATGCCACAGTCCACTTTTGACGAGATCATCGAAAAATATGTGGAAATGAATATTGCCCACCCCTTTCGGGAGGGCAATGGGCGCAGCACCCGCATCTGGCTTGACCATATTCTGAAAACCGAAATTGGTAAGGTCGTGGACTGGAGCAAGGTGGATAAAGAGGATTATCTTCTTGCAATGGAGCGCAGCCCCATCAAGGATGTGGAGCTCAAGGTGCTGTTGAAGGCGGCGCTGTCCGAAGAGATAAACAGCCGGGAAGTCTATTTGAGTGGCATCGACCAAAGCTATTATTACGAGGGGTGCACGACCTTCAAGGCGGAAGATTTGAGCAAGGAATGAGGTGCAAATATGCCGAATCAGAATTGGCAATTTGAACTGGAAGAATATATCAAGCAGGGCGAACCGGACCGAGCCGAAAAAAGCGAGGCGTGGCAGACCGCCATCGGCTTGCAGGCGGTGGACGGGCTGAATACCTCTGCCTATCTGCTGGATACCGCCAAGGATCACATCGAGGGTAAAATCACTATCGATGAAGCCCAACAGCGCATCCATAGCTATTATGAGCAGCGCACCACCCGCACCGAAATAGAGAACGAAACCAAAGAAGCAGATATTGTCTCTGCCAGAATCGCAAAGTTGTTGGGCGAAAAAGCCTTCCAATTCTCACCTGCCGAGTGGCTCTCCATCCACCGCAGACTGTTTGAAGGCGTGTTCAGTCACGCCGGACAGATTCGGCAGTACAACATCACCAAGAAAGAGTGGGTGCTGAACGGCGACACCGTAATCTATGCGGACTGGAACAGTATCAAGGATACGCTGGATTACGATTTTGCCACTGAAAAACAGTTCTCCTATGAGGGTTTGTCTGTAGATGCAGCGGTGAAACATTTGGCAAAATTCGCTTCGGACATTTGGCAAATCCATCCCTTCGGCGAGGGAAATACTCGTGCCACCGCCGTCTTTATAATCAAATATATGAAAACTTTCGGCTTTTGTGTAAACAACGACGCCTTTGAAAAGAATTCGTGGTACTTCCGCAACGCCTTGGTCCGAGCAAACTACACGAATCTGCAAAAGGGCGTTCACGCCACCACAAAATTCTTGGAAATGTTTTTCAGCAATCTTCTTTTAGGCACAGAGCACGAGCTGAAGAACCGCTATATGCACATTGATTATGTGGATGGCGATAAGTCCCAAAGTATCAATTCCAAAATTCCAAAGTATCAATTTAATACTTTGGACTGCTCGCTGGAAGAACTGGCGGTTTTGGAACTGGTCGCACAAAACCCGGCTATCAAGCAGCAAGAGCTTGTGACCGCAACGGGAAGGTCTATCGCAACCGTAAAGCGGATTATGAAGTCGCTGCAAGATAAAAACTATATCCGCAGAGAACGCGGCAAGCGATACGGGAAATGGGAATTGCTGGTTTGATGCAAGGATCG
>OFMV01002891.1_pt1 | contig 10698 bp, 9 predicted proteins | sample 1541881 | NCBI WGS metagenome assembly OFMV01 (sample SAMN04209220, study PRJEB22552) | human gut metagenome | biome: gut; material: feces | host: Homo sapiens | place: USA: Oklahoma
TCAGCTTTTTCACTGCGCCCTCCAGCTGGCGGATGTTGTTTTTCAGGTGGTTGGCAATGAACTCTGCCACGTCCTCGGGCAGATCCAGATGCAGCAGCTCTGCCTTGCGCTTCACGATGGCCACCCGGGTCTCAAAATCCGGCGGCTGCACATCGGCGGTCAGACCCCACTCAAAGCGGGTGCGCAGACGCTCCTCCAGGCTCTTGATCTCCTTGGCGGGGCGATCGGAAGCGATGACGATCTGCTTGTGGGCGTCATGCAGGGAGTTGAAGGTGTGGAAGAACTCTTCCTGCGTGGACTCTTTGCCTGCGATGAACTGGATATCGTCCACCAGCAAAAGGTCTGCCACGCGGTACTTCATGCGGAAGTCCTCGGTGCTGCCGGCGCGGATGGCGGCGATCAGCTCGTTGGTGAACTGCTCGCAGGTGACATACATGATGACGAAATCGGGGTGGGTGCGCTTGATCTCGGTCTGAATGGCGGTCAGCAGATGGGTCTTGCCAAGGCCGGAGCCGCCGTAGATGAACAGGGGGTTATAGGCCCCGGAGGGGTTTGCCGCCACAGCCTGCGCAGCAGCAAACGCAAACTGGTTGGACGGCCCCTTGATGAAGTTTTCAAAGGTGAATTCGTAGTTGCCCTGCGGGGAGGCGGGGTTTGCCTCGTACTGCTGGGCCAGCACTACTTCGTGGGGCGGGGTGCTGGGCACCACAAGGGTGATGTCCACATCAAAGCCCAGCACGGACTTGAAGGCCTCCTTGAGCAGGCCGAGGTACCGGTCGGTGACGATCTTGCAGATAAAATCGTTGCGCACCGACAGGGTGATATGGCTGGAGTCCTCAAAGCTGATGGGCTCCAACCCGTCGATATAGAGATTGTACGTTGGCTCGGCCATCTGCGCCTTGCAGTACATCTGGGCCGCTTCTAAAACGTCCTTGAAAGAATCCATAAAACATCCACTCCATTGAATCGGTCGAAGTTTTCAACAATGCTGCTGATACCACGTTAGTATACCACAAAAATCTCCCTGCGTCTATATTACTATAATGTAATTTATAATACATAAAATAAGATGGTACAGCAGCCTTGTGGAAAAACGCCAAAAAGACCACAATATCTGGTAGAAAAAAGTTTTCCACAGCAAAATGGTGAAAAAGTTGAAAAGCTTTTAACAGAAAAATCAGAAAAAAGTTTGCAGAAAACTGCAAAAAATGCTTGACAGAACGTCATACTATGCGATATACTGTTGAATTGCAAGCCTGTCCCCAATCTGGGACCGATCAAGACCCCATACCGGGGATAAGTTTTTACGGAGGATACAACCATGAAGAGAACTTTTCAGCCCAAGAAGCGTCAGCGCAAGGAAGTTCATGGCTTTCTGACCCGCATGAGCACCAAGAACGGCCGTAAGGTCATCAATGCTCGCCGTGCAAAGGGCCGCAAGAGCCTGACTGTCTGATCTTAAACCTTGCAGGTGAGATCCGGCGCAGAAATGAATATGCGCACAAAAGACCGCTGATATCCCATTGGCGGTCTTATTTTTTTACCCGTCAAAAGTTTTTTCGTAAAAATGCCCGGATGGGCTTTTAAACTGCAAAAATTTTTGATATACTGGCTAAAGAGTGCACCTATGTGCACCCGGACGAAAGGAGGTGCCGACGTTATGCGTTATCGTCCGATCCGCCGCAACAGCGAGTTTGGCCGTGTGTACGCCCGCGGCAAGTCCTATGTGAACCCGGCACTGGTATTGTATGTGCTCAAGACCCGGGGCCGCAACACCCGGGTGGGCCTGACCGCAACTAAGAAAATCGGCCACGCCGTGCAGCGCAACCGCGCCCGCCGCGTGATGAAAGCTGCTATTGACGAGCATCTGGATTACAATATCGGCGGCTACGATCTGATCTTCGTGGCCCGGGGCATGACCCCCAAACTGAAAAGCTGGCAGCTGAGCAGCGTTGTGGCAAAGCTGTTTGCACAGGCCGGTCTGCCGGATAAGGCCAAGCGCCCGGATGCAAAGCCGCCCGCCACCGTGCCCCCCGCCCGCAAACAAAAGCCGGAGTCCCGCGCGTGAACCGGCTGCAAATGCTCTGCCGCAGGGCATTGTGCGTGCCCATCCGCATCTACCAGTATACCCTCAGCCCATGGATCGGCCGCAGCTGCCGGTTTTCGCCCAGCTGCAGCAACTACACCATGCAGGCCATCCTGACCCACGGCTGTGTAAAGGGCATCCTGCTGGGCGCATGGCGTATTGCCCGGTGCAATCCCTTGGGCAAGTGGGGATACGACCCCGTGCCGCCGCCCGGCCGCTGGCAAAGCCCCGCCCGCAACCTGCAGCCCGCAAAGCTGTTTGAAAAGCGGCATAGGGGATAAGCCTGTTTCTGTTACTGAAAACAGGCTGATATAGATGGCGACGAAGGGTAGCGTCCTCGCCCTCTCAGTCATCGCTACGCGATGCCAGCTCCCCCAAAGTGGGAGCCCTTGGCAGTCCACGCAAGCTTCATCTTTTTGCCAAGGCCTCTCCCTTTGGGAGAGGTGGATGCGACCAGAGGGAGCAGACGGAGAGGGCGAGGATGCTAACCACGGAGATGACGGACTCTCTTTTAATTTCGCTTCTTATGACGCGCTGCACTGTGGGCGGCGTGTCCTACGATAAAAAAATAATGCGTCCCGGGCCACAGCCGGGGCAGAATGGACAAAGGTATGAACTTCTTTTACATCCTGAGCGGTCCTCTCGGCTATGTCATGGAGTGGATCTACAAGCTGCTGCCGAACTACGGCTGGGACATCATCCTCTTCACCCTGCTCATCAACCTCGTCAAGATCCCCCTGCAGACCAGCCAGCAGAAGAGCATGGCGAAAATGTCTGCTTTCCAGCCCATGATCGCGGAGATCCAGACCAAGTACAAGAATAAGCCTGAAAAGCAGCAGGCTGAGCTGATGAAGCTGCAGCAGGACTTTGGCTATAAGCCCACCGCCGGCTGTATGCCCATGCTGCTGAACTTTTTGGTCATGTTCGGCGTTATCGGCGTGGTGTATAACCCGCTGGAGCGCATTTTCCACATCAGCGCCGCTGCACTGGCCAGCGCAGGTGAGGCCATGACCGCCGCCGGTATCTCCTTTACCGCCATCACCCGCGATACCAACATCATCGCCGAGGTACTGGCAGGCAACAGCGGCGTGCTGGGCTGCTTCAGCGTCGAGCAGATCGCTACCATCACCGAGTTCGGCCAGCACATGAACTTCCTTGGCATCGACCTGACCCGCATCCCGCAGATCGGTCTGTCTCTGGATATCGTGCTGCCGCTGCTGTCGGTCATCACTATGTTCCTGTCCACCCACATCAGCATGAAGGCTTCCGGCCAGCAGATGCAGGGCAGCATGAAGCTGACCATGTACATGATGCCGCTGATGTACCTGTTCTTCTGCTTTACCTTCCCTCTGGCATTCTCTCTGTACTACGTCATTTCCAACATCGTTATGACCGTACAGACTCAGGTCATGCGCAAGTTCTACGACCCTGAGAAGATGCGTAAGGACGTGGAAGCGGAGATCGCCGCAAAGCGCAAGCAGGAAAAGCGTGGTGTGAAGAACACCACCATCACGGTGACCGACCCCAAGACCGGCAAGACCATGGAGAAGAACCTTTCTGCCAGCGAGATGAACAAGCGCCGGCTGGAGTATGCCCGTCAGCTGGACGCCGAGCGCTACAAGGACGAGCGCACCGTGCCGCTGAGCGAGCTTGACAAGCAGGATAAACAGTAACAAGGGAGGTAAACGGTTATGATCCGTACACAGGAATCCACCGGCAAGACGGTGGACGAAGCCCGCGCCAAAGCCTGCGCCCTGCTGGGCGTGCAGGCCGACGATCTGAATGTCAGCTATGAAGTGCTGGAAATGCCCCAGAAGACCGGTTTTCTGGGCTTAAAGACCACCCCCGCCAAGGTGCGTGTGAGTGTGGAACTGCCGGATGCCCCCGCCGCTGCACCCGCAAAGCCGGTGGCAGAGCAGCCTGTTGAGACTGCCGCCCCCGTGCAGGAGACTGCTCCTGTGGCAGAGGAAGTTTCCGCTGTTGCGGAGGAGCCTGCCGCTCCCGCCGCAGAGCAGCCCGCCGAAGCTGCCGAGGAGGCAGAAGAGGTGGAAGAGCCCATCGTCATCGAGGAGAACGCCAAGGTGAAGGCCGCTGTGGACTATCTGCGGGAGGTCATCACCCTGATGGGCGTGGAGAACGTGACCTTCAGCGCCGTGCAGAAGGGCGAGGCTACCATCATCCGTCTGGACGGTGAAAAGCTGGGTGCCCTCATCGGCCGCCGCGGCGAGACCATGGAGAGCCTGTCCTATCTGGCAAGCCTTGTGGCAAACCGTCTGGAAGGCGATTACATCAAGCTGGGTCTGGACGTTGCCGGCTACCGCGACAAGCGCGAGAGCGATTTGACCGCACTGGCACAGCGCATTGGTGCCAAGGTGCGCAAGACCGGCCGCAGCTTTGCCATGGAACCCATGAACCCCTACGAGCGCCGCATCATCCACTCTGCCATCAGCAAGATGGAGGGTGTGCGCAGCGAGAGCAAGGGCGAAGGTCGTGACCGCCGCGTGGTCATCTACTCCACCGCACCGGATGCTCAGACCGAGAATACCTACGGCGAGCGCCGTGGCCGTGGCGGCAACCGGAATGGCCGCCGTCCCGGCGGCAACCGCAACGGCGGTTATCGCGGTGAGCGCCGCAGCGAGAACGGCAGCCGCAACGGCGGCTACCGCGGCAATCGCAGCGGTGCACCCCGCGGCCCGCGTCCGTCCAGCGTGCCGGAGCGCACCTACGCCCCCCGCGACGCCGAGAGTGCAGCACCCGTAGCACCCAAGCGCACCGAGCGCGTGGACGACTTTGCAGATTTCAGCTTCGGCAAGATCGAGCTGTGATCGGCAGGTTTCAATAAAACCATGCAGCGCCCCGCATTTCCACTGGAAGTGCGGGGCGCTTTTTTGTAGGGAAGAACCCCCTCAGCTTCCCGGGGGACGCCAACCCTCTCAGTCTGCTCCCGATGGTCGCAGCCAGCTCCCCCGAAGGGGGAGCTTTATTTGTGCTGGCCAGAAGATAGCAAAAAGCTCCCCCTTCGGGGGAGCTGGCGAGCGGTAGCGAGACTGAGAGGGTTCGTTCTCAGGCAAGCATCCTCGCCCTCTCCGTCTTTGCTTCGCAAATCCACCTCTCCCAAAGGGAGAGGCTCTGGCGAAACCACAAACTCTGCACTTGAGCCTGAAACTATACCGCTATGCCAAGGGCTCTCCCCTTGGGAGAGCTGGCAAGCCCGACAGGGCTTGACTGAGAGGGCGAGGATGCTTCCCGCCATTTTCCATCCTTTTTTCCACAAACATTTTGGAAGATGTGGAAAAACCGCGCGGCGGGTGTATCTTTTTGCGCAAAAACGTGGTAAAATAAACTGTAAAATCAGAAAGTGTGCGCTGCGGCGGGTCTGCCGTACCGGGCGCACGAGAAGCGCACCCGCAAGACGTGTGCGCGGAAAGGATGCAGTATGCAGGAAGCGACCATTGCAGCAATTGCAACAGCACCGGGTGCAGGCGGCATTGCCGTGGTGCGGCTCTCCGGTGCGGAGAGCTATCAGGTGGCTGCCCGGGTGTTCCACCCGGCAAACCCGGCAAAAAAAGTGGAAGAAGCTAAGGGCTACACCGCGCTGTTCGGGCATTTTGTGGACAGGGAAGAAGCCTTTGACGAGGGCGTTGCCCTGTTTTTCCGCGCGCCCCACAGCTACACCGGCGAGGACGTGGTGGAGCTTTCCTGCCACGGCGGCAGTGCGGTGGCCCGGCGGCTGGTGGAAGCCTGCATTGCGGCGGGCGCGCAGCCTGCCGCCCCCGGCGAGTACACCCGCCGTGCCTTTCTGAACGGCAAGCTGGGTCTGACCCAGGCGGAAGCGGTCATGGATTTGATCTCGGCAGACGGGCGGCAGGGGGCAGCGCTGGCTAACGCCGCGCTGGGCGGCGCACTGGCGAAAAAGATCAACGCCCAGAAAGCCCAGCTGACCGCCCTGCAGGCGCATCTTGCCGCTTGGGTGGACTTCCCGGAGGAGGATGTGCCGGAGCTGGACCCCTCCCATCTGCGCACCGTGCTGGGCGCGGTGCAGCAAGAGCTGGACGGCCTGATCCGCAGCTACGATGCCGGTGCGGTGCTGCGCGAGGGCGTGGACTGCGCCATCGTGGGACGCCCCAACGCGGGCAAGTCTACCTTGCTCAATCTGCTGGCAGGCTTCGACCGTGCCATCGTCACCCCGGTGGCGGGCACCACCCGCGATGTGGTGGAGCAAGCGGTGCAGCTGGGAGATATCCGGCTGAACCTTTTTGACACCGCCGGTCTGCGGGAGACAGAGGACGCCATTGAAGCAGAGGGCATCCGTCGCAGCTGGAAAAAGCTGGAAGAAGCCGGGCTGATCCTTGCCGTCTTTGACGGCTCTGAGCCGCCCAGCCGGGAGGACTTGGCGCTGGCGCAGCGCTGCGCCGGTCGCCCCGCCATTGCCCTTGTGAACAAAGAGGACAAGCCCACTCAGTTCGATGCGGAACTTATTGCCCCCTATTTTGCCATGGTGCTGCCGGTCTGCTGCCGGGAAGAGGGGAGCCGCAAGGTCATCGCCGCTGCGGTGGCGCGGCTGCTGGGCACAGGCAGCATCGACCCCCACGCCGCTAGCCTGTCCGGGCAGCGGCAGCTTTCTGCTGCCCTCCGCGCCCGGGACGCCGTAGCCGGGGCACTGGATGCCGCCGCCGGCGGCTTTGGACTGGACGCCGTTTCGGTCTGCGTGGATGACGCACTGGATGCCCTCTGCGACCTGACCGGCGAAAACGCCTCGGAAGCCGTCATCGAACAGGTGTTCGAGCGGTTCTGTGTGGGAAAATAAATTCAAATCATTGATTAGAGGAAACCCGAAAGTATATGAACCACTTAGGAGATTATGATGTCATCGTCATTGGCGCCGGCCATGCGGGCATCGAAGCCGCCCACGCAGCTGCTGTGCTGGGCGCAAAAACCGCCGTCTTTACCATGAGTCTGGACGCCATCGGCAATATGCCCTGTAACCCCAGCATTGGCGGCACTGCCAAGGGAACGCTGGTGCGGGAGGTGGACGCGCTGGGCGGCGTGATGGGTCTGGCGGCAGATGCCACCTATCTGCAAAGCCGGATGCTGAACAAGGGCAAAGGCCCCGCCGTGCACGCACTGCGGGTGCAGACCGACCGCCGCCGCTACAACGAATACATGAAGCACGCGCTGGAACAGACCCCGGGGCTTGCCATCCATCAGGCTGAGGTGGTGGCGCTGGAAGTGGAAAACGGCCGCGTAAAGGGTGTTATCACCCAGCTGCACGGCGAATACACCGCCAAGTGCGTGGTGCTGGCCACCGGCACGAACCTCGGCGGCAAAATTTTTGTGGGCGATGCGTGGTACGCCTCCGGCCCGGACGGGATGCACGCCGCCAACGCTCTGACCGACAGCCTGAAAGCTGCCGGTCTGCCGCTGCGCCGGTTCAAGACCGGCACCCCTGCCCGGGTGCACCGCCGCAGCATTGATTTTTCCAAGCTGGAATGCCAGCCCGGCGACCCGGACAGCGAACTGCAGCCCTTCAGCTTTTTGACCGATGCCCCCATGCACAACAAGGTGGAATGCTGGATCGCCTATACGAACCCGGAGACCCACAAGATCATTCTGGACAACATCCAGCGCAGCCCGCTGTACGGCGGCATGATCGAGGGTGTCGGCCCGCGCTACTGTCCCTCCATTGAGGATAAGGTGGTGCGCTTCTCCGGCAAGGACCGTCACCCGCTGTTCGTGGAGCCCTGCGGCGAGAACACCGAGGAAATGTATTTGCAGGGCGCGTCCAGCAGTCTGCCGGAGGACGTGCAGAACGCCTTTTACCACAGCATCAAGGGCTTTGAGCATCTGGAGATCATGCGCCCTGCCTACGCCATCGAGTATGACTGCGTAGACCCCACCAGTCTGGAAGCCACGTTGGAAAGCAAGGTGGTGCGGGGACTGTACGGGGCAGGGCAGTTCAACGGCACCTCCGGCTACGAGGAAGCCGCCGCGCAGGGTCTGCTGGCGGGTCTGAACGCCGCCCGCAACGCGCTGGGCTTAGAGCAGCTGGTGCTGCCCCGGCACACCAGCTATCTGGGAACACTGGTGGACGACCTTGTCACCAAGGGCGTCATGGACCCCTACCGCATGATGACCAGCCGCAGCGAGTACCGGCTGACCCTGCGGCAGGACAACGCCGACCAGCGCCTGACCCCCATCGGCAGGGAATACGGCCTTGTGCAGGATGACCGCTGGGCAAAGTACCAGCACACCCAGCAGATTTTGGAAGCCGAGCGCCGCCGCCTGCACGAAGCACACCTGCGCACCGCAGACCTGCGCGCCGCCATGGAAGCCGTCGGTCTTGCCCCTGCCGCCGAGGGCGGCATTGCCGAGGAGCTGCTGCGCCGTCCCGAGATCAGCTACCCGCTGGTGGCGGGCATCATCGGCTGGGGGGATGAAATTACCCCCATGCTGGCGGAGCGGCTGGAGACCGAGATCAAGTACGCCGGTTACATCGCCCGACAGGACAGGATGATCCGCGAGGTGGCACGCCACGAAAAGACCCTCATCCCGGAGGATTTCGAGTACGCCGCCCTGACCGGCCTGACGCTGGAAGCCCGGGAAAAGCTTGCCCGCATCCGTCCCCGCAATCTGGGGCAGGCGGGGCGCATCCCCGGCGTTTCGCCCTCCGATGTGGCGCAGCTGAGCATCGCACTGGCAGGGAAACAACAAAAATAATACGAAGTTGCGATAAAATAAACGATTGCGCTACCCCAACCACCCGACAGAAAGGACAACACTATGATCGACAAACAGCGGTTGGAGGAAAAGTGTTCCACATGGAACATTGCCCTCACCGGCACCCAGCTGGATCAGCTGGACGCCTTTGCCCAGATCCTTGTAGACTACAACCAGAAGGTCAACCTGACCGCCATCACCGACCCGGAGGGCATCGAGGACAAACATTTCCTCGACAGCCTGCTGTTTGCCAGCCAGCCGGAGGTTGCCGGGCGCATGGTGGACGTAGGTGCCGGGGCAGGCTTTCCGGGCATCGTGACCAAAATTTTCAAGCCGGAGCTGGAACTGACCCTGATGGAGCCCACCGGCAAGCGGGTGGAGTTTTTGAAGTACGCCTGCGCCCAGCTGGGTCTGACCGGGGTGGAGTTTGCCAAGGAGCGCGCCGAGGAAGCCGCGCGCAAGGTCTGGCGGGAGCAGTTTGATCTTGCCTCTGCCCGCGCCGTGGCAGCCCTGCCCATGCTGGCAGAATACTGCCTGCCGCTGGTAAAGGTGGGCGGCAACTTCCTTGCCATGAAGGGCGCATCCGGGGAAGAGGAGTTGACCGCAGCCCGGGGTGCTATCAAAAAGCTGGGCGGCGAGTACCGCGAGACCCGCACTTTGCACCTGCCCGGCGGCGACACCCGCACGCTGATTTTGTGCAAAAAGATTTCGCAAACTCCGACAGCATACCCCAGAAACGGCGGTAAAATTGCAAAAAGCCCGCTGAAATAACGCATAACTTGACGCAACCTGTAAGACCCTGCCGAACGAAATTTCTGGCGGGGTCTTTCTTTGTGTGCTACACTGAAGCTGAACAGGTTTTCCACGATTTCCCGGAGAAATGTGGAAAAACCGAAGGCTTATTTCACAGGAAAGGGGCAGCATCATGTTTGAACGCAAGAAACCGTCCGGGAAATTACTCTCTCTGCCCATCGACCAGATCCACCCGTCGCCCTTTCAGGCGCGGAAAAGCTTTGACGAGCAGGAGCTGACGGCGCTGGCGCAGAGCATCCGGGAAAACGGTCTGCTCCAGCCGGTCACGGTGCGCAAAGCGGCAGAGGGCTACGAGCTGGTGGCAGGGGAGCGGCGGCTGCGCGCCTGTCAGCTGGCAAAGATGACCACCATCTCCGCCATCCTGTGCAGCTACGCCGACGACCGCACCGCTGCACTGGGTTTGCTGGAAAACATCCAGCGCGCCGACCTGAACCCCTTTGAACAGGCGCAGGGGCTGCGGGATGTGATGGTGCTGTGGGACTGCACGCAGGCCGAAGCCGCCAAGCGTCTGGGCATGGCACAGCCCACCTTTGCCAACAAGCTGCGGCTGTTGCAGCTGACCGCAGACCAGCGGCAGTTCGTGCTGGACAACAACCTCACCGAGCGCCACGCCCGCGCGGTGCTGCGCCTGCCGGAGAACCGCCGCAGCGAGGCGCTCATTACCATCGCCAAGCGCCGCCTGAATGCCCGCCAGACTGACAGCTACATCGAGCAGCTGCTGAACAGCCCGCCCAAGGCTGGGCACCGCATCTCCATGGTGCGGGACGTGCGCATCTTTGTCAATACCATCGACCACGCCATCCGGCTGATGACCGACAACGGCGTGCCCGCCACCGCCCACCGGGAAGAGAAGGACGGCTACATCGAGTACACCGTCCGCATCCCCACCGCCGCCGCGGAGAAGTGAATTGTTCCATGTGGAACAGGGAAGAGGGGAAGAGGATGTAGCCGAGAGATGTTCTCTTTTGACACCAAAAGAGAACCAGAAAAGTGTGGCGCTCTGCGGGGCAACTTTCTGCCTGCCAGCAGCGTGCAAAGACGCTCCGCTGGGCCAGAGGCAGGGAGGGGTGTTCCGACTCCCC
>OFMV01002892.1_pt1 | contig 10695 bp, 8 predicted proteins | sample 1541881 | NCBI WGS metagenome assembly OFMV01 (sample SAMN04209220, study PRJEB22552) | human gut metagenome | biome: gut; material: feces | host: Homo sapiens | place: USA: Oklahoma
CACCTGCTGCAAAGAATGTCATCTTCCTGTCTGCTGACGCATTCGGCGTTCTGCCTCCCGTCTCTATCCTGACCCCCGAGCAGACCCAGTACTACTTCCTGTCCGGCTTCACCGCCAAGCTGGCTGGCACTGAGCGCGGCATCACTGAGCCCACTCCCACCTTCTCCGCTTGCTTCGGCCAGGCTTTCCTGGAGCTGCACCCCACCAAGTACGCTGAGGAGCTGGTCAAGAAGATGCAGATGAGCGGCGCTAAGGCTTACCTGGTCAACACCGGCTGGAATGGCACCGGCAAGCGCATCTCCATCAAGGACACCCGTGGTATCATCGATGCTATCCTGAACGGCGATATCAACAACGTGCCCACCAAGAAGATCCCCTACTTCGACTTCGAGGTTCCCACCGTCCTGAACGGTGTTGACACCGGCATCCTGGATCCCCGCGATACCTACGCCGACGCTTCCCAGTGGGAGGAGAAGGCCAAGGATCTGGCTGGCCGCTTCATCAAGAACTTCAAGAAGTACGAGGGTAACGAGCACGGCAAGGCTCTGGTCTCTGCCGGCCCCCAGCTGTAAGCTCTGATCCCAGCATTTTTCTTCTGAACTCCATATAAAATATCCCCCGCTGCCTGTCCATTGACCGAACAGGCGGTGGGGGATTTGTGTTTTGGAGCAGGTAAACAAAGCATCGATTGCCTTTTGGTGCGTGGTATGCTATCCTTTTTCCAAAGGATGTGAGCACAATGGATGCGAAAACGTTCGGGGCATTTCTCGCCCGGATGCGCAAGTCACAGGAATTAACACAGGCAGAGCTGGCCCAGCAGCTGCATGTAACAGATAAGGCTGTCAGCCGATGGGAACGCGGGGTCGGCCTGCCGGACATCAACACGCTGGAACCACTGGCCGACGCGCTGGGGCTGACCCTTGCCGACCTGATGCACTGCCGTGACCCGCAGGAAGCAGATATTGCACCGGAAGTCCCGCTGGAAGATTTCTTTACTCTGCTGCGCCGTCAACAATCCATTGACTGGCGCTCGGTACGGGCAGTTTTGTTTTGGCTCAGTGCCGCACTGGCCATCTGGGGCATCCTCGCCTGCCCGGGCCGGATGGCCGTCCACTGGCGTACCCTGAGCAATGGGAACCTGCAGGCAGACGGCTGGCTTCCCTCCTGGGTGTTTTTCCCATTGTTCGTCGGGATAGAATTTCTCTCGCTGGAGCTCTGGAACAACTTTGAGCAGACCGGCTACTACCGACACTGGGGTGAGATCGGTGCCTCCGTCACCCGCTCCATGAACTTCTGCTCCCCTGCTGTCCGGCTCTGGAAGTTTGTGCTCGACCTGCTGTTCTTCTTCGGGTTCGGCTTCGCGATCCCCTGCGCTGAGATGATGGCGATTCTGATCAACTGAAAAAAGAAAGCCCTCCCATCGCACAAGCGAAAGGAGGGCTTTCTATCATCTTATCAGAAGTTTCTCCGTTCTTCTATTCCTCTGATTTTAAGATCATTTACTTTTCGTTCTTTGCCCGGCGTTCTTTCAGATCGCTTTCCATCTGCGCCAGGGTCTTTTTGTCCAGATTGAACACCACGCCGTACGCAATGATCATCACGATATAGCTTCCCAGATACATGACCGGCACCAGATAGCGCATCCGGGTTGCCACTTCGATCGTCTGTGCAGCCTTCAGAGATGCATCATAGCCCAGTTTGGTTGCCAGAACAAGGCCCAGAGAAGGTCCGATGCCCTGTGCAAGCTTACGGAAGAAGGAGTGCAGTGCATAGGTAGTGCCTTCTTCTCGCACACCAAATTTCCACTCGTTATAATCGATCGCATCTGCCATCAGAGACCAGCTCAGGCAGCTTCCGATACCGCCGCCCAGCATTGCAATGACCTGACACAGGACATAAAGGCCGAGGCCCCGGCTGTCCGGTGTAATGGGCAGAACCAGCATCAGGACGTACGCCAGCGCACAGACGACTGAACCAAAGGTCACAGCTTCTTTCTTGCCAAAGCGCTTGACGATACGGCTCACAAAAGGACTGAAGATGAAAACGCCAAAGTAGGAGATCATACCCACAAGGCCGGAGATCTTTGCATTCTTGAAATAAGCCTGGAACAGGATCTGACCTGCAGTAGAGGCACCATACATACCAATAAACGTTGCGATAGGTGCCAGCGTTGCGCCCACAGCCGGGCGATTATGGATAAAGTTGTTGAACGCCTTCACGATGTTGAACTTCGGTGCATCCTCTTTCAGAGTGATCGTGGTGTCCACACGCACCTTTGTGTTCGTGACCATAAAGCGGAAGCAGATCAGACCGATCACACCCATGATCAGAGCAATGACAAACATCTGCTCACCACGCAGGTTGTTCTGGTTATCATAAATGATCACCGGAATCAGCATACCGGTCAGAAGCGCACCGCCCATAGAACCAATGGAGCGGAAAGTCGACAGCTGTGCACGCTGGATCGGGTCATCCGAGATCAGAGACAGCATCGAGCCATACGGCACATTTGCAACGGTGTAGAAAGCATCCCAGATCATATAGCCTGCCACAAACAGAATATTCTTGACCATACCGGGAGCCTGCGGGAACGGCAGATAGCAAAGTGCACCAGCCACGGTCAGTCCGATCGCACCGAACCAGATATAGGCAAGGAACTTGTTCCGGCGGTATTTACGCGTATCCGCATCTACCATTGCTCCGATAATAGGATCGTTGATTGCGTCCCAGATCTGCACGATCAGCAGAAGGGATGCCATCAGGTAGTTGTCAATCCCCATAAACTGCGTCCAATAAATCGTCAGGTAGCCTTTGAGTGCAAAACTCATATTGCAGCCAAAGTCACCCGCTGCGTATGCAAGTTTATCACGCAATCCAAACCCTGCAGACGCATCCACTGTTGATTTCCCCATGAAAATACTCCTTTCTGAATTTTCCGGACAATTTTGGCACACCGCCCGCAAGCCGTATGCATATTTATGAATCCATGATACGGCATCTCTTTCCAAAATGTTAGAATTTTTTTACGATTCCGCCTGAAGAATTTACGATTTAAAAGTATTTCTTGTTGTATTCTTTAATTCGTGCAGCGTTTTCGTGATTCTGCACAAGCAATCTTTTCTTTTTTTGTATGCAAAATATTTTTTCTTAGCCGAATCTTTTCTTTGTTGAGAATGGCGTTGTGCGCCGAACATAAAGCAGGGGCCATTGCACGAGAATCTGTGCAATGGCCCTTGCTTTCTATTGCTTCTTATTTCGCCGCCTCAAACTCGGCTTCGATCTCCTTCGAGGGGGCGGGGGTGACCAGGCTGACCACCACGCAGACCAGCAGTGAGGTCAGGAAGGCGGGCAGCAGCTCATAGATGCTGAACACGCCGCCCAGCGGACTGATGAGGTACTTCCAGACAAAGACCATCAGGCCGCCGGCGAGCATCCCGGCCAGCGCACCCTGCCAGTTGCAGCGCTTCCAGAACAGGGCGCAGAGCATCACGGCACCATACGCGCCGCCGAAACCGGCCCATGCAAAGCTGACGATGCCGAACACGCTGGAATTGGGGTCACGGGCCAGCACCACGCCCACCACACTGACGCAGATGATGGTCAGGCGGGCAGCAAACAGGCTCTGGCGTTCGGTCAGCTTCATGTGGCCGAACTCCTGCAGGATGTTCTGGGAGACGCTGGACGCGGCGGCAAGCATCTGGCTGTCGGCGGTGGACATGGTGGCGGCAAGGATGCCCGCCAGGATCAGGCCCGCCAGAACGGCTGCCAGAATGCCGTGCTGTGCAATGAGGTTTGCAATGCGGACGATGACCGTCTCGCTGGAGGAGCCGCTCAGGTACTCCAGCGCGCCTGCCTTGGTCATGCCAAGGCCTACCATGCCGATGATGATGGAGGCGGTCATGGCAATGACGACCCATACGCTGGCAATGCGGCGGCTGAGTACCAGCTTCTTTTCATCCTCAATGGCCATGAAGCGGAGCAGGATGTGGGGCATTCCGAAGTAGCCCAGGCCCCACGCCATGGTGGAGACGATGTCCAGCAGGCTGTACGAGGTGGCCGTGCCCTCGGCGGCGTTGTGGCTGGCCGTCATGGTCAGGTAGCCGGGCAGGCTCTGGGCGTTGGCCACAACGGCATCCCAGCCGCCTGCCGCGCCAATGCCGTACACCAGCACAGCCACAAGGGCCAGGCTCATCACGATGGACTGGATGAGGTCGGTGGTGGTAACGGCGCGGAAGCCGCCCGTGATGGTATAGCCCACGATGACGCAGGCCGAGACCACCATGGCCGCCATGTAATCCACGTCGAACAGGCTGTGGAACAGCTTGCCGCAGGCGGCAAAGCCCGAAGCCGTGTAGGGCACAAAGAACACGATGATGATCACCGCGCCCAGTGCGTTGAGCAGATTGCGCTGGTCGTGGAAGCGCAGGGACAGGAACTGGGGCACGGTGATGGCTTCCAGATTGGCCGAATACCGCCGCAGCCGCCGGGCCACGATGAGCCAGTTCAGCCAGGTGCCCAGCGCCAGGCCGATGGCGGTCCAGCCGGGCGAGGCGATGCCGGCGAGGTAGGCAAGGCCCGGCATTCCCATCAGCAGCCAGCTGGACATATCGCTGGCTTCGGCGCTCATGGCCGTGACCAGCGGGCCCATTTTGCGGCCGCCAAGGTAGAAATCGGTGCTGTCGTTGTTGGACTTGCTGTATGCAAACCCAACCAACAGCATTGCCACCAGATAGATGATGATGGTGGCGATGATGCAGATGTTGGTCATATACTTTTTCCCCCTTGTCTTTCCAAATGAAAGTACGCTTCGATTTTACCACAGTAAAGCATCAAAGTGCAAGCCTTTTGGCAAAACTTTGTCCTGATTCGCCAAAAGTCCACGAGTGGCGGACAAAAAGTTTTCAAAGCGACCGGAAACATCCGGCCCCGGGATTTTTCTTGCAAAATCCCGGAAATCTGTTATACTACCAATCCAGGGGGTTAGTGTATATGAAAGAATCCAAAACCATACAAGCTGTACCTGGCTCCGGTGTGTTATGTGCTGTTGGTGCAGCTGGTGTTCGCATAACAGAAACGGGAGGTGCCGGTGGGGCATCTCCCGTTTGTTTCAATGATAGAATGTATCAAAATTGATCTGCCGGTAGAACCGCTGCTGGAGCTGGTCAAAGTTCTCGCAGTCCTGGGCCAGCAGCCACATGACCTTGGTGACAACGGCCTCAATGGTCATATCGTGGGCCTCCAGGAAGCGGAAGCGGTTCTTGACCCGCTTGCCCACCTCGTAAATGCCCACATCGCTGCCCTCATAAGTGACCTGCGTGGTCAGGATCAGGATCTTGTGGGTCTTGTCGTAATCGCCCAGCTCCTCGGCAAAGGCATCCATGAGCCGCTGGGGAATGCCGCCCACGCCAAAGCTTTCCACAATGACGCAGTCATATTGTTGAAAGATGGCTGGGATAAGCTCCGGCCCAAGGCCGGGGGTCAGCTTGAGCAGGAACACTTTTGGGTTCAGCGCCCGGCCAAACTCCACAGGGCCGGTGGGCCAGGGCGAAGCCACATACCGTACCAGCCGGTCGCCCTGCACCAGCGCCAGCGCCGGGAAGTTGACCGACGCAAAGGCATCGTAGCTGATGGTCTTGTTCTTCTTGGCGCGGGTGCCCGCAATGACGTGCCCGCCAAACACCACCATCACACCCCGGCTGCCCGGGTCAAGGGCGCAGATCACGCTGTCCCGCAGGTTCTTCTTGGCATCGGTGATCTCGTTGGAAATGGGCTGCTGGGCACCCGTGAGGATGATGGGCTTGTCCGCGTTCTGGATAAGATAGGACAGCGCCGCCGCCGAGTAGGCCAGCGTATCGGTGCCGTGGCAGATGATGAAGCCATCGTAAAGCGCATAGTTTTCCTGCACGGCCTTGGCCATCATCAGCCAGTGCTCCGGGCCAAGGTCGGTGCTGTCGATGCTGCACAGGTTGAGCGTTTCCGGGCAGCAGAGCTGCTGCAATTCCGGCAGATGGGCCAGCAGCTCCTCACTGGTCAGAACAGGTTTGAGCCCCTGTGCGGTGCGCACGCTGGCAATGGTGCCGCCGGTGGTGATAAAAAGCAGGCGCTGCTTGGACATAGGTTTTTCCCCTCCATGGTGTCGATTTTTGCGATGTTTTCAGTATAGCACAGTTCGTCGGAGATGAAAAGTGCGGGGAGTTGAGGTATAATAGTTATCATAAGATCAAACAGTCCTCAACCTCTCAGTCTCGCATCCGCTCGACAGCTCCCCTAGTAGGGGAGCCCTTGGCATTGCGTAAAGCCTTGCCTCTTTGCCAAGGCCTCTCCTACTAGGAGAGGTGGCATTGCGAAGCAATGACGGAGAGGTTGGACAAAAGCAAACCTACCATAAGGAGAAACTGCCATGTCTAACATTGTGATCATTGGTTCCGGCCCCGCAGGTGTCTCGGCGGCATTGTATGCCGCGCGCGCCGGGGTGCAGACCACCGTTCTGACCAAGGGCCCCGGCGCACTGGACCGGGCCGAGCTCATCCAGAACTACTACGGCTTTGCCGAACCCATCACCGGTGCCGAACTGGAACGCCGGGGCATCGAGGGTGCCAAGGCCGTGGGGGTGGAGTTCGTCACCACCGAGGCCGTGGGCCTGACCTACACCGACAAGCTGACCGTGGAGACGCTGGCCGGGGATTTCCCCGCCGATGCCGTCATTCTGGCCACCGGGGCTTCCCGGGCAGCGCCCCGCATTCCGGGCCTTGCCGGGCTGGAGGGCCACGGCGTGAGCTACTGCGCCACCTGCGATGCCTTTTTCTACCGCGGCAGGGATGTGGCCGTGCTGGGCAGCGGAGAGTACGCCCTGCACGAGGTACAGGCCCTGCTGCCCGTGGCTCACAGCGTCACCCTGCTCACGGGCGGAGCCCCGCTGACGGCACAGTTCCCGCCGGAGGTGGCCGTGCGGACGGAAGCCGTGGAAGCCATCCTCGGTGAAGAGCGGGTCAACGGCGTGCAGCTGAAAGACGGCGGGACACTGGAAGTCTCCGGCGTGTTCGTGGCGCTGGGCGTGGCAGGCAGCACTGCCCTGGCCCGCAAGCTGGGGGCCGAGGTGAACGGCAGCCGGATCGTGGTGGATGACCACATGCAGACCTCCCTGCCCGGCCTGTATGCCGCCGGAGACTGCACCGGCGGGCTGCTGCAGGTCGCCAAGGCCGTGTACGAGGGTGCCGTGGCAGGCACCGAAGCCGCCAAAGCCCTGCGGAAATGACCCAGACAGAAAAAGGACGCTGTGCCCTGCGGCACAGCGTCCTTTTATTGCTTTGCTCAGCTCTTGCAGCCGGATTCCTCTTCGATGCCGGTGAAATCGCTGGCCTCCGCGATCTTGGTGGTATCGAACTTGCCGTTCTCATCCTTGGGGGCAACGGCAGGGCCTGCCTCCACAGGATTCACGGTCGTTTCCTCTGCCGCAGGCTTTTCCTCGGCAGGCTCCTCTGCCCGGGCAGCTTCCACCACCGGGGCTGCGGGCGCAGTCTCGGGCTCGGCAGGAGCCTTTTCAAAGGCAGGGGGCCATGCGTCACCGGGAGTGGTCTCCTTGGCCTCGCCCTCGGCGTAGGCTTCGGCAGTCTTTTCGGCCTCGGCGGGGTCCTTTTCAGCTTCCTCGGGGAACTCCACGTTTTCGACGTGGAGCGGGTCCTTGTCGTTCAGAACTTTGTCCAGCACGACGATGGCGGCACCGGTAACAGCCACAGCGGCAGCGGCACCCAGAACACGGAACAGAGTTTTCATGGTGAAGTCCTCCCTGTATAAGTTAGGATTAAGAGAATGTTACGACATCGTTCTGCGGCTTTTCGGCGGGCTCCACCGAGATGGCGGTCAGCACCGGGCCCTTGCCGCGGTAGATGTTGTGGAACTTGTAATTGACCTTGGCGGTCACAGTGACCCAGGCGCGCTGCTCCAGTGCCTTGTAGCCATCATAGCTGCAGGGGAAGCCCACGAACTGGATATCCTGCACGCAGCAGGTCATTGCAAAACGGCCGGGCACAAAGCTGTTTTTGCCCGCGCGGTTGGTCTGGCAGACCTGCGCCAGGAACCGGACGGTCTTGCCCACGTACTTCTGGGGCTCGTCCTGACAGTCCATATACCAGATACCGAAATCGTCCTCACCGATCTCAACGATCGGGGCGTTCAGATCAAAGGGCAGCGGGTCAGGGATGTCATCGTATGCCACGCTGCCGTCGGCGAACTCATAGGCGATATCGCACTTGCGGGAGGCCTGACGCACCAGCTTGTGCAGCTCCTGACGGGCGGCATCGTTGTTCACGGCCTCGGCGCGGTTGAACACGATCAGCTCACTGCGGGCGATCTTGTCCAGCAGCAGAGAGCGCATGGAGTTGTCGCGGGCGTAGGTCAGAGCCGTGGTGCCGTCAGCCGTGGCGATGCACTGGTAGACGATCCAGTTTTCGGGCAGGTTGTTGGCCAGATCCTGCAGCAGCCACATGCCGTTGTACTCAATGACCACACGGCCTGCGCCGGATTCTTTTTCGAGCCTGGCCAGATTCTGGGGGTTCAGCTCCGCCTTATCCTCGAGGACCTTCAGGGTCACACCGGGGAAGGCGAACTTCTTCTCGTTATATTCTTCCTCACCCTCTTCGCAGACCAGCAGCAGGGTCTTGTCGCCGGAGTCGAAATTGGGGTCTTCAAAGGTCTCCTGAATGAACTTGGTCTTGCCGCTTTCGAGGAAGCCCACAAACAGGTAAACCGGGATCTCGTTTGCCATAATCGGTTTTTCTCCTTACACAACTTGCAGCTCAGCAGCCAAACAGTGCGGCAATGGCCTTTTCGTCCAGCTTGGAGCCGATGACGACCAGCTTGCCGCCCACATCGGCACCGCGCTGACGCACTTCCCACTCGCCGGGGACGTAATCGAACTCCAGCCAGCCGTCGGCACCGCCGTCCACAATACCCTTGGAGCGCAGGATCATGCCGTACTTGCCGCCGTCCAGCTCGGTCAGTGCATGCTCGATGTCTGCCTTGCTGAACTTCTTGGCCGTCTCGACACCCCAGCTGGTGAACACCTCATCGGCATCGTGATCGTGGTGGTGGTGATGGCCGCAGCAGCAGTGGCCGTCCTCATCGTGGTGATGATGCTCATGCTCATCATGGTCATGGTCATCCTCATGGTCGTGATGGTGGTGGCAGCAGTGGTCCTCGTGGTCATCCTCTTCGTGGTCGTGGTGATGCTCGTGCTCGTCCTCATCATCGTCGTCATCGTCATCATGATCATGGTGGTGATGGCCGCAGCTGCACACACCGTTCTCATCGTAATGATGGTGATGATGTTCGTGCTCTTCTTCCTCGTCCTCCTCGGCGTGCTTCTCATTGGCCTTGGCAGCCATGGCGATCAGCTCTGCCTTGAAATCGTCCTTGGAGGACATGGCCTTCAGGATCTGCTCGCCGGTCAGGGAATCCCATGCGGTGGTCACGATGGTAGCGGTGGGGTTCTTCTCGCGCAGCATGGCGACCGCAGCGGCGATCTTCTCCTCGCTGGCGGTCTGGGTGCGGCTCAGGATGATGCAGCTTGCGTGGCTGATCTGATCATCATAGAACTCACCGAAGTTCTTCATATACATCTTGACCTTGTTGACATCGGCCACGGTGACAAAGCTGTTCAGCTTCACATCCAGATGCTCAGCCACACCCTCCACAGCGCGGGTGACATCGCTCAGCTTGCCTACACCGGAGGGCTCAATGACGATGCGGTCGGGGTGGTACTGTTCCACCACCTGCTGCAGAGCGGCACGGAAATCGCCCACCAGAGAGCAGCAGATGCAGCCTGCGTTCAGCTCATTGATCTGGATGCCGGACTCCTTCAGGAAGCCGCCGTCGATGCCGATCTCACCGAACTCGTTTTCGATCAGGACCACCTTCTGGCCCGCAAAGGATTCCTTGATGAGCTTCTTGATCAGAGTCGTCTTGCCGGCACCCAGGAAGCCGGAGAAAATATCGATATTCGTCATAATGCTGTATGCCTCTTTCTTTTTCCAAAAGCCCGCAAGGGCCGTTCAGCAATCAGAGCCGCAGAGTGCTGGCTCAAAAATCTTACATTCCTATTATAACAAGGCTGTCAATGGGAAACCGCCTTTTTTGATGAGAAAATTGTAACTTTTTTTGCAGTTTGGCTGCATTTTCAGAAAACGCTACCTCCCGGACACAAAAAAGCCCCCGGAACAGGGCAGAAAGCATAGAACCCATACAAAAACACAGCCCCGCTTTGGCGAAGGAGAAGCCAAAGCGGGGCTGTATTCAATGAAGGAGAAATGAAGAGAATATCAGGTTACAGATTCAGTTCAAACTGTTCTGCCGTGATGGTTGCTTTGCCATCGGCGGCAAAGGTGATGCCATCGGCAGACTGGGGCGTGTAGATCCATACGGTCATGGTCTGCTCACCATCGTTGGCGAAAACTTCGATGCTGTTCTTATCCAGCAGGATGCGGAGCTTCAGCGCACCGTTCTGGCTGCGTACCTTGCAGCTGCGGCGGTGTACGATGTCGGCACGGGAACCGGCATAGCTGCGATCCAGCGTCAGCTCGGAAGTGTAGGGATCGTAGGTCAGGCTGGTGTGATGATCTGCATCGGCGGCCAGCTTCAGGGTGAAGGAGCGGTATTCGCCGGGCTGCACCGTGACGGTCAGGTCGGCCACACGGCCCT
>OFMV01002893.1_pt1 | contig 10686 bp, 10 predicted proteins | sample 1541881 | NCBI WGS metagenome assembly OFMV01 (sample SAMN04209220, study PRJEB22552) | human gut metagenome | biome: gut; material: feces | host: Homo sapiens | place: USA: Oklahoma
ACTTATTCGTGAATTATTCATATTTATAAAATTAATTTTGAACAGTTACTTATAAGGGTTACTAACTCTCACTATTTGCTAACAAATGAATTCTTCACTCTTCGCTTAACTAATATCCAAGTTTTCCAGCTACTCGCCATCGTCCGAAAGCATCTTCCAATATTTGCTGTTTGCTTTTGGTTCGGTAAATCTTTTCTTTCCAATAGCCGATGCGCACTTGGATATATCGCCACGACTCAAAGTAGCTTTTGTTCAGATGCTTCTCTATATTGTCAAGCGAGGTGTTGATGCTTTCCAATACCACAAGAAGGTCTGCCGTGGAACACGCTGCCGCTCCTGTGGCATACAGCACCAAGTCGCTTACGCTTTTGTAGAGGTATTCGCCTTCATTTGCGATATTCTCTATGGCTCGTCGGTTAATACCTATCAGTATGGTATCGGCAAGCGAAATGCGCTTTCGTTTGATGACTTTTTTGTTGTAGTCATCCAACAGCTTCTTATAGTCCGATATTCTGTCGCTCACACTCTCGTAGGTGGAGTACACGTTCAGACTGGTCCGTAAACTCTGATACAGCACATCTATCACATCAAATGCCCTGGTGTACTTGTCAAGGTCAACATTCAGTTCCTTGTATGCTTTTGTCTCGTCCTTGCTGTAGCTATGCAACAGTTTGTTGCTGTATTCCAAGGTGCTTCTTGCAAGCAACAGGCTCCGCTGTTTCTTATGGTCATTGATGTAGGCTTCCACACTGGCAATATCAAATCCCCATTGGGCGAATGTTTTAGAGGGGAGGGCGAGGAGCAAGATTGCTATCAGCAATGTTCTCACAATATCCATTCGTCGCTTCTTGCTCACTGGCCCTGCAACCCTCTCCGCTGCATCAACCTTGTATTCTTTTCTATTTCTCATTTTCATTGTCTTCATCATTAAACTTGCCGTGATAATCATCTGAGTGTTTGGTGTCGGCAGCTTTCCTTAACCAACGTTTCTTGCATTTTTCCACAAGACTCAATCGTCTTCCTTCGTCAGCATTGATATGTGGAGCGATGTCCATCAGCACGTCGATGATGTTGCGCTTGTAGTGCATCATCTTCTCCAACGATACCAAGTCTGCGTATATCTTTGTGATTCTGCTGTCCACCTCTCTGGCTATCTCCAGTCTGTCACTCGACCATAGCAGGTGATAGGTATCGTCCGTACCATTGTCATCGGCAGGTACGCTCTTGGCATATTCGGTGGTTATCTTGCACGATGGATATTCCTGTGCTATTTCCGATATGCGCTTGTTCACTTCGTCCGCCTTCTCCTGCTCGGTCTTGCTTGGGTCAAGCGTTATCACATCCACTACCGAGGTGTTGGTGTATTCCGATGTCAGCTCCCAACTGATCTGCAGAATAGCTCTGTGTATCTTGATGCCTAAGAAATATTTCGGCTTTCGGGCGATCTTCAATGTCGCCTTGAAGGTGATGATGCCGTTGATATTGGGCATAGTGGCTTTTCGAATGTAAGTATAGCCGCTCCATGTTCCTACCCCTTGCCAAGTCAGGTTATAGGCACTCTTGCAGTCGTTCATAATGGCTGGTATGCGATAGTAGTCATCCGTTGCCACGTCATTGTCTTTTCCTGCCTCTGCCTTGGCTTCCTCTATTTCCCTTTGTCTCTGCTGCCATGTGGCAAGTTCTTTCTTCAGTTGTTCGATGGAAGCCTTGTTCTTGTTGTATTGCTCCCGATACTTGGCTGCATCTTCCACACTTGCATTGGCGATTTGCTTGACAAGTGATTTGTTCTCCGCTTCCAACTGATTGATTTGCGATTGCAAAGAGGTTATCTTGGCATTGGCTTCCTGCTCCTGCTTATACAAATCTGAGAGGTCAAGGTTGTTTTCTGTCACAGATGTTGTCATGGCGCATTTCTTGCTGTGGTCATTCAGCGAACCGCCGCAACTCTTGCATTTGTATTGTGTGGTGCCTTGCCCCAGCTGCACGCCATCGCTACACGTTACGCTGATGGTCACGCTCTCGCATCCATTCAGTTTGGCGGCATCGGTTGCCTGATAGTAGTTGCGTGCATCACTGCCTATATAATAGGTATAGCCTTCCTCGTTGTCATTCCATTCGCTCAACCGGGCTTGCAGTTGTGCCTTGAAGGTGCTCAAGTCCATCGAATAGGAGTCGAAAACAGCCTCATACACTTCTTCTGTTCTGTTCCAACTCTTGTACACCTGTATCTCGTAGGCGTATGCCTTCTGTTTCTGTCCTTTCTTTTTGCTGCTGATGATGTAGCTGTTCAACCAATAGCTTATGCTATAAGTAAAGCCGTCATTCTGGTTGTTGAGCTGTTGCACCCTTGTCCTTGACCAACCTGCATGATTCTCCGAGTTTTGCAGGATAGCTTCCTTTTGGCTATTGTTGGGATAGAAGTTGGCGTCCTTGGTGTTGATTCTATACCAGTGATCGCCTTTCAAGATGCTGTTGTCATCGGTGGGCGGTACATAGTCGCACAGTTTCTCTCGTCCTTGGTCTCGTCGGGCGATATACCATCTTTGCGTGTAGTAGTTTCCTGCTGTCTCATCCAGATAGTCGGTCATCCAAGAGGTGAGGTTATAGTTGGCAAGAGAGAAAAGTCCTGCCACGTTGTCCTTGCCTCCAATCATGCCCAAGAGGGTGTTGCCTACGCTCTTGTCGAGACTTTTGAACAGCGAGGAATAGTTATCCACAATGTCGATGGCTGCACTGAGCTTGCCTTGGAAAAGGTCGTTGAACTGGCTGCTCTGCAACAGGGCATTGCCGATATTGTTCATTCCTGCTCCTGCAAGGTTGGCTCCTGCCTTATACAGATTGTCGATGTCGGCTTTCAGATTGTCTACTGTAAAATTGCCTGGCACCTTCGACAAATCGTCCAACATCTTCTTCCAATCCACGTTGCCAATCTCTGAAAGTTTCAGTATGGCAGCTATCTCCTGGTTGATTTGTAGAAAGGCGATGTCCGAGAATGTGAGGGTGCTGTTTGTTACCACACTCTCAAACTGCATGCACAGGTTCTTGGTGTCATCACATATCTTCATCAGATAGGTTCCCCAATACAGGGCAGTCTGTGGACTTTTCAGCATCATTCCTGCCACCGTCCATATCTTCGGCATGATTTTGCCCGACACCATGTTGTAGATACGGCGGTAATAGTAGTTCTCTGTGCTACTGTTCCAGATGCCCAACTCCGTCATTGCCTTGCGTTCCAAGAATTTTGAGGCGAAGATGCCGGCACTTGCCACTTCTGCTGCATTATAGTGCTTCAAGATGTTCTGCACCTGCTCGTTATAGTATGCCTCTGCCACGGCTTCCGTTCCGTATGCAGCTGCCATAGCAGCCACCGTCTGCTTGTCATAGTTCACGCTGTAGTACTGTGCGTCAGCCTTTGCCAACACACAGACTATCAGCATTATGATGGATAGAAGTCGTTTCATCTTTGATTACTTTTTATTTTTGTTCCCTAAATTCAGTACTTTTCCTGCCTGATTTACCTTTTGAGCAAAAGCGAGGCTCTTGCTGATACCACTTGCATCCCAATCCCTGCAATAGGCTTCGATAGCTTGTTGGTGGTTGCATTTCAACACTCGCTTGTAGAGTTTTAATGCTTCCTTCTCCGCTCGTTCCGTGGTGTAGGTCATATAGCACTCATGCGGTTCTTCCACACCATACACATTGCTGGTCTGTCCTCGCCTGATAAAGACTTCACGGAAGAAACTGCGTCCTTCCTTGTTCTCCAAACGGTTGATGGTGAATATCTTCTTGCAGTCCACATCGGTCAAACCGAGTATCGCCTTGATGGTGTCAAAGCGTTCCTTGAACTTGCTCTGGTCGAGCAGCATCACCACATCCGAGTTGTTGATGATGGCTTCCTTCACTATCTCACTGCCGATGATGTCCTGTATCTCCTGTGTAACCACACCCACGCTTGCCCAGAATTTTCTGGCGGTCTTATACAGATATTTTATGTATTCCGCCATCATGGGCGAGGCGATGGCCTTCCATGCCTCCTCGATGATGAGCATCTTTCTGTTCTTCTTGATACGCATCTTCTGCAGGAACACGTCCATGATGATGAGCGTCACCAGTGGAAAAAGCAGTGGATCATCCTTGATACTGTCGATTTCGAAGACAATGAAGGTCTCATCAAACAGACTGCTGTCCATATTCTCATTCAGCGTCACATCGTGGCTGCCTCCTTTATAGAAGTCCTTCAACAGATAATTGTAGGATGACAGGTCTATGCCATGCAGACCGTTCTCCTCGCATATCTTCGGCAGTCGCTCCGTACTGAACTCATAGAAGCTGTTGAAACAGAGGCTGCTCACTCTCTTGGTGGTGAAGTAGGCATCGTAATACTCGTTGATGACTTGCTCAATCAGCCTGTCTTCGGTCTTGCTCACCGTGCCTTGACTTCCTTTCCATATCAGCATCACCAGGTTCTTCAGGAATCCCAACTTCTCGATGTTCCATTCCTCTCGCTTGATTTTGAAAGGGTTCATCGTGATAGGATGTTCTTCTGTGTAGGATATGTATTTGCCACCAAAGTATTCACACAGTCCCTCATACGAGTTTCCGGTATCTACCAGCACGATGTCTGTGTCCTGCTCATGGGCTTGGCGCACCATGGAGTTAACATAAAAACTCTTGCCGCTTCCCGAAGGACCGAGTACGAAGAAGTTGCTGTTGTCGGTCAACTTATTCTTTCCTTCCTTCCCCGATATATCGATGGCTACTGGCACTCCTTGGCGGTCGGTATAATAAACCTTGAAGGGTGTGTCTTCGCTATGCACAATCTTCTCCTTGTACATCAGGCAGGTGGCAGCATCGCCCAAAGTCAAAAAACGGTCGTAGTCGGCATTCATCCCATAGCAGTTGCCGGGGAATGAGTTGACAAACAGTTCCAACTGGTTATAGGCTCGTTTCGAGATATGGATGCCCATCCTGCCAAAGGCATTCTCCAGATGGTTGGTGCACTTCTGTATATCCGTGTCGGGCTTCACCGTCACTATCAGATTATAGTGGGTATATACCAGCTGCTTGTTTTCTCTCGCTATCACCTCCTGCACTCGCTTGATGTCCTCCACGGCAATCAGATTACTTGGGTTGGGCATACTGCCATGGCGGTTCTTCTTTTTGTCTAGCAGGGCAAGCTCACGCTTCTGGTTCGGCACAAAGATGATTTGGTTATACACCACACTCTCCACACCAGGAATGCTGTCCACCAATGACACCAAGTCCACTGGCATACTTGTGTTGTTTACCTCGATGTTGGTAAACGGACGGATTTGTGTCGGCAAGTTGGCGCAATCCACATCCACAAGACTATACACCTTGCAGCGTCTGTCACCCATACCTATCATCTCGTCATCCACCTTGAATCCTGTCATGCTCACCATCTTATCACGGAAGTTCATGGCAAAGAAGCGGTCAACATACAGACTTGCCTCTTGCTTGTTCAGAAACTCCGACTTGATACCGGCATCTTTCAGTTGGTCTTGCACCTTTCTGATTTTCACCAGGAAATCTCGCCACTTCTTGCTGTCGAAAGACACCAGACGGCTCTTCTTGTTCTCCTGCGTAATGGTCAGATAGGTCATGCTGTCCGTATATTCCCTTCCGTTGAAATAGCGGAAGTAGGATTCTGACAGAAACTCATGGCCTTTGTCACTCTCATCCTTGAACTGTTTTCTGGTAAAGATGTCCTGCTTGTGCAGGGCATAGCCTTCACCCAGAGTCTGTGCGATGGCAGCAAACAGGTTGGTGAACTCATAATAGCTGTCTATATTGGCAGAATACTTCTGCACTGGGTTCTCCATTCTCAGAATGGCAGAATATTCTCCAGTCTTGGTATAGAGCACACCGATACCGTCCGTGTCTTCCACGGAGAAGTAGATGTCCTGAAAGATTTTCTTCCGCTTGCCACCAGTGCCAAAGGCATAGACCGATATGGCCATGCCGATACATGTAGCTACGAAAAATAAGATTACATATAGTACCATACTCGTTTATTCTTCTGTTTCTTCGGATGATTGATGATTTTCTCCCATACTGGATGATTTGTTGTCATTCTCTTGATAAGAGGTATTGGAACTTTCTTCGCCATAAAGGGTTGACACACTATCTTTTGCAGTGGAATCCATCCTGCTTATTTGTGTTTCCACTGTTGCAGGATGTTCTTCTGCATCTCTCGCCCAAGCTGCTCTTGCCTTGTCTGCACTCCTCATGGCATCCAATGTGGGTGGCTTGTAGGTCTTGTCTTTACAGGCGGTCAGTGTTGTCAATGTCACTGCCAATGCCGATATTATAATATTCTTTCCTTTCATGCTCACAACTGTAATTTAGTAGCGAAGATGCAATGCTTTCTGCTGAAACAAATAAAGGTAGGCCCACACCCTTGGGGGAGAATGAGCCTACCAGTCGTTCACTTTCTACTTGTCATCCACATCTTGGTCATGTCGATACTTTTTTTGTTTCACATTTTTATATGCGCTTGCTGTAGGCATAGATAAACACTCCTTGGTCGTTCTTCTTGGTATGCAGTCCCTTCCGTTGTTTGAACATGATGAGACCTGCACCCGTAGTGATTGCTACGACCAACACTATCAGTCCTGCAATGATACCCATCAGACAGTAGGCGGCAATGAAGCCGATGATGGCTCCTCCTGCCGTGGCTGCTGCCCAATAGATGTACCGCCCCTGTATTCCCATGAATTCAAGGGGCTTCTGGAGTCCCTTGAACAGTGGGTAATCGGGGTAGCGGATTTCCTGCTCTTCTCTTGCCATTCTTCACGTCGTTTCTCAATTACTGAATATGTACGGAATAACTCTCACTCGTTAGTTGGTCACACCGAAGAACAATGGCAATGCCTGTGCTGCTGCCACGAGGAAGATACATGCTCCTACAATCATCATGATCTTCTTCTTGACATCCTGCTCCTCATTGTTCATGGCGATGTAAACGCTTATCGCACCCACTACGGCAACAACACCAGCAATGGCATAACAGAGCTTGACCACAATAGGCACGTATTTGGCTATTTCCTCCGAATAACACAAGATTGTGTTTAAGTGCTTGATTATCAGTGTATGACAGATGTAATGACAAGTATGATGTTCCCAAAATGTTCCAAAAAACATATTTTAATGGGGAGTTTGAATGTGCTAAAAGAGGGTGTGTTCAACGGCATTGAAATGGCTTCAAAAAAGGGATTTGACAGTAAAGACTTGTTAACACAGAATTAAGATTTGATTAACACATTTATTAGCGCAGGGTGACTTGTAAGAGGGTGGGTAAAGTTTGATAACAATGTAAGATGTTACGGTTAGTATTCACTTTCTCCGTAACTTTCCACATACACATTTTCCTCTTCCCTATTTTTGAAATATCAAATTTAGGGAAATAAAAGAGTGAGCAAGTTACATATCTGATACTAACAAGTAGTGAGAGTGTTAAAAGTGGGGCTGATAGAGATTAAAAACCGAAATTTGTATCGCTGTTTGGAAACAAATCATTATCTTTGTACCATAATTCAAAACAAAATGGGCATCAATAAACTAAAAGTGGTGTTGACAGAAGAAGCACAAGCCTTTTTGGATACGCAGCCATTCAAAGCTCAGCAGAAGATATACTACAACATCTTCAAGGTTGAGGAGGGAGTGATGAAAGTTGACATCTTCAAGAAACTGGAGAATACCGAGATATGGGAGTTCCGCACTCTCTACAACGGTATATGCTACAGGCTTTTCTCCTTTTGGGACACTGAGGAAGAAACTTTGGTTATTGCCACACATGGTATTATCAAGAAAACTCAGAAGACACCATTAAAAGAGATTGCCAAAGCGGAAGAGATAAGAAAAGAGTATTTTAACAGTAAAAAGAAATAGCATTATGGCACAGATGAAATTGATACCAGCAGACAATATGAAAGATAAACTTTGGGGTAAAAGAGGTACACCAGAGCGCGAAGCCATGGAAGCCAAGCTCAAAGAAGATGTGAACGCCTATATTGTAGGCGAAGCCATACGCAAGGCTCGATTGGCACAAAACCTCACACAAGAACAGCTTGGTGAGCGTATCGGTGTGCAGCGTGCTCAGATATCAAAGTTGGAGAAAGGTGCAAGTGTTATCACATTACCAACCATGAGCCGTGTGTTTCAAGCATTGGGTATTGCAACAGCCACTCTTGATTTGGGTATTGCAGGCAAGATTGCGTTGTGGTAAGATGACGGTTAGATTGTACAATCTTGGTAGGATTGTACAAGGTCAAAGCTATTGCATTGATTATCAACATTGATTCTTTTCTGAGTACTTGGAATGTTCCCGAAATGAGAATGCAAATTGAACTCCGTAGGCTGAATATGAACAAAATGCAGACTTTTGTTCACAAATATTCCTTTTGCGTAGGTTTTACGTTGATTTATCCAAGTTCTTTCTTTAACAACGGAACTTTTTGCTAATTTTGCAAGGCAATGTTTAATGTTCTGATTCAAATTCATTCATTAGAGTTGCAAGTAAACAGAATGTCGAACTTAAAATTGATTTAATAAGAAACAGATAGATACACAAGAATGAAACGCTAAAGGTCGCGCGATTCCAAGAATAGCCTTCCTACAAGAGAATTATATTGAGGTGTTATAACCTCATAATATTAACTAAGCGTTTCCGTTCTATACTTTTTGGATATTGAGCTTTTAGGCTCTTGTTCTCTTTCTATGAATACCGCCAATTTTCAACGTACGAGGACAAGCAGTAGGAAAGTTCACGCTTATAGGCGTGGACTGATCTGTGCTTGTTGTACGTGAAGGTCACTTGGCGGTAACCTATAGAAAGGCAAGCATCGGAACGGTTGCACGCCTTTTTACATTTTTAATATGAAGAATATATTACTGTATTTGTGCGCTATCATAAGTTTGATGGTTGTACCAATAAACTTATATGGATACAATTCAAATTATTCTTTGGGCTTTAAAATATATCCTGGAGAAAAGGAATATTATGTAACAGATTTTAGTCCTAAAGATTATGACGGATACGTGATTATCCCCAATGTGTATTCTAACAACAATTATCCTGTAACCCAAATTCGTGGAGGCGCTTTTGCCGATTGTTGCAACATTAAAGGGGTTTCGATTGGTTCAAATATAACTGTTATAGCACCAAATACATTTACCAAATGTAAAAGTTTGGAATCCATAATAATACCAAGCAATGTTGACCATATAGGCTCAATGAGTAGCAACAACGACAGACCAAAACCTGCATACGCATTTAACAATTGCGAAAATCTAAACTATATATACATATATCGTACTGGTCAATTCTCAAATACAAATAAAAATAGTGCTTCTGGCTATGTAGATTATGCATACAACTTTGTAAGTGGAGACAAGAATACAACGGTTTATTACGCCTCTACCGATTGCAACGTCACCACAGCAGGACCAACCAAACGTTTTGTTCCTGGAGCATTTGAAATCAAAGAGGATAGAGACTATTTCAAAACATCGTTTTCTTTAATTCCATATCCAGAGTATCCCAACAGGAAGGTTATAAAAGTGTTAGACAATGACCAAGAGTTATCTTGCAAAGAAGGAGTCTACACAATCGAGGGAATGAATCCAGATAATTCAAAGAGTCTTACGGCATATATTTACGATGAGGTCACTAAAAAAGATTCCATTGTTACATTCTCTGTAAAAACGTTATCATTAGATATTGATTTAGATAATACAAAAAGGACACAAACAACATTAAAATTTAAAGTAAGGTGTCCTAATATTTCCACGCAGAAAGTTACAGAATATGGAATATTCGTCAATAACAAACTTTACCCAGCTGACAACAAAGGCGACATAGAACTTACAAATCTGCGAGTTGATTATTCATATGATGTTCAATCGTACATTATCATAAATGGAACAACTTATTTTAGTACAATAACATCATTTCGCACGTTGCCTATAGTCCTCTCTTTAACAGGAACAAGTACACCAACTACTATAGATTGTAAGGTAAATGTACAAGCTGGTGATGCAACGATTTTAAAAACAGAATGGAATTGGGCTTCTGATTCAAAAGGAAAACATCTGTTGTTGACAGGACTTGAACCAAACAAAGAATATAATATTGGATATACCGTCTACACATCTACTTATGATAAAAGTCTTGTTGTGAGAACGATAAAAACAGAGTCATTGCTTCTTGCTTCACAACAACCTAAAGTAATTTCTACTGGAAATGTCATAGTGGCAGCAGAATCGAATATTGCAGATAATGAAAAGAACATCGGTTTTGAATGGCGCAGAACGGATTGGAATAACGACTTTGATTCAAATAAGGGACAAGCTTATATCTATGGCGGAAAGATGGAGGGTTACATACGTAATATGAATGCAGAAAAACTATGGAAGTATCGACCATATTATTATTCAAATTCTGGCAAATATTATTATGGTGATTGGATAGGAATAGACCCAAGCAATACCTCATATTTTGAGCCGACAGTTCACACCTACGACAATATCACTGTAAATGGCAATATAGCTACGGTGAACGGCTATTCTCTTCGAGGCACAGATGCGATAGGAAGCCAAGGGTTTCTGAAGAGGAAAGTACATATAAAAAGTGTTTGAGAGAAGAATGAGGAAAGTTTACTGGTT
>OFMV01002905.1_pt1 | contig 10674 bp, 6 predicted proteins | sample 1541881 | NCBI WGS metagenome assembly OFMV01 (sample SAMN04209220, study PRJEB22552) | human gut metagenome | biome: gut; material: feces | host: Homo sapiens | place: USA: Oklahoma
AACGCCGCCGTCGTGAGCATGTGGACCTCGTCGATGATATAGATCTTGTACTTGCCGCGCACCGGGGCAAAGTTGACGGAGTTGATGATCTCCTCGCGCACGTTGTCCACGCCCGTGCGGCTTGCAGCGTCGAGCTCGTAAACATCGGGGTGGTTGCCCTCGGCGATGAGCTCGCATTCCTCGCAGGTGCCGTCGGGCATGCAGCCGCTTGCACCCTCGGCGCGCGCCGCCTCGGCATTACGGCAGAGCAGCGCCTTGGCAAGGATGCGCGCCATGGTGGTCTTGCCCGTGCCGCGCGGACCGCAGAACAGGTAGGCGTGGGACAGGCGTCCCTCGGTGATGGCGTGCTCGAGCGTCGAGACGATATGCTGCTGGCCCACCACGGAGTCGAAGGTGAGCGGGCGATACTTTCGGTACAACGATTCCATGGGTGCTCCCCCGGGTATACTGAGTCTTGTTGCCGCGGCGGCCATGCGGTCGCACGGCATACTGCATCCATAATAACCCGTACGGCAAGCCCGCCGCGATAGGAGTCCAAAGAGCATGGCAGACGCAGAGAGCAACCTCGTCCCCTCCGAAGCAGCCGACCAGGTCGAGGTCGCGCTCGAGGAGCAGGCCGCAGCCGACGACGGCATCCTGTACCTCAACGAGTACCAGTACGAAAACGACCTGGTCACCGACTTCGCCCGCCTGGTCGCCTCGCCCAGGCGTCGCGGCTCGCTGTATGTCGCCGCGGCAATTGCCGCGCTCATCGGCATCGGCATGCTGGTGGCCGGCGGCAACTGGATCAAGTTTGGCGTCGTCCTGATCGTGTTCGGCGCCTTTTTGGCCTGGTGGAGCAAAAACCTGCACCACACCCTCGCCCGCGACTTTATCGACGCCGTTGAGGCCGACGAGTCCATGGGTGGCCGCTATCGCCGCGTCGCCGCCAACGAGGACGGCCTGATGGTTTGGGGCAAGAGCGGCAAGTCACAGTTCTTCCCGTTTGAAAAGCTCGACCACGTGCTCGACGGCGAGCGCATCTTTGTGGCCATGTTCGCCGACCAGGGCGTGACGATCCCTAAGGACACCTTTGTCCGCGGCGATGCCGAGCAGTTCGGTCCCTTCCTTAAGGCGCGCATCAACAAAAAACTCCGCATCGAGACCAAGAAGAAGAAAATGAAGGCCGAGAAGGCCGCCGCCGAGGCCAAGCAGGGCGACAAGCCCCAGGAGACCAAGGGCAAGCAGCGCAAGCAGAAGAAGAACAAGAAGAAGCGCTAGGCCGGACGCAAGGTCCAGACCCCAGACGGAGCTTAAATTGAATGTCGCCCACCTGCGCGTGCTACACTAGCAGCATCTATGCCACCGCGAACGGCTCGGCTCAGCGCCCGCCACTCGCAAACGAACTTTAAACGCACGAGGGTTGGCCATGCCGCTTTTCTCGCAACATACCGCCCGGTTCTCGCCGGACGTTCCTTTGGAGGGCACCAGCTCTCGCGAGCTGCTCAAGCGGTACCAGCCGCTCGAGACACTTGCGACCGGCGGTTTTGGCTCCATCGAGATCTGCCGCGACACGCATCTGCGCCGCCGCGTCGCCATTAAGCGCATCCCCCTTATCAACGGTGCCGGCATGCCCGCCAGCGACATCATGGATGTCCTGCGCGAGGCGCACACTGCCGCTATGCTTCAACATCCCAACATCGTGCAGGTCATCGACTTTACGCACGACACAGCCTATGCCTACCTGGTTATGGAATATGTCGATGGCATGTCGCTGGCCGAGTTTTTGCACCGCGTGGACGGCCACTCACTTACCTTTGACGAGGCCGCGGCCATTGCCGATGCCCTGGGCCAGGCGCTCACCTTCGCCCATAGTAATGGCGTACTCCACCTGGACATTAAGCCCGCCAACGTGCTCATCGACCACTCGGGCAATGTAAAGCTCACCGACTTTGGCATGGCGCGACTGTCGTCCGCCGGTGGCTTTGGCTGCTCGCGCGGCGGCACCATCGGCTACATGCCGCCCGAGCAGCTCGATATCGAGACCGGCACGGTCGATGAGCGCGCCGATGTCTTTGCCCTCGCCTGTGTAATCTATGAGGGCCTGTGCGGCAGCGCTCCCTTTATGGCGGCCACGCCCGCCGACTCGCTCGACCGCATCATCGGCGGCGCCACCTATCCCAGCGAGCTGATACCACACTTTCCCCCGGGAGCCGAGGCCGCGCTCATGAGCGCGCTCTCCCCCATGCCGCAGGACCGCCCCAACAGCATCGAGGCATTTTGCGACCAGCTCCTTGCCGGTCTGGGCAGCGTGCGCGAGGGCCGTCGCAGCCTGGAGCAAATGGTTGGCGAGCTTTCGGATGACGAGCAGGAGCTCGACGGTATCGAGCCGTCGCACTACGAGGACGACGCCATCGAGGTCGACCCCGCACTCGGCTGGGCGGGCACGCGCTGGAGCCATGCGCGCGACTACACCATGCGCATTATCTCGGCGCTAACGTGCGGCACCTTTAGCTTTTTGCTGATGCAAACGACCGGGGTCGCGGCGCTTCCCGGCCTGGTCATTGCGGCCATCGCGATCGGAGCGGCGGCTGGCCTGGCCCCCCAGATTGGCTCGGCCATCTCGGCTGTGGGCTTTTTGGTGCTCATGGCCAACGCCACCATGCAGGCGCAGGGCATCTTGTCGATGTTGCCCGTCGCGGTGATCTTTGCCGCCGCCATGTCCGGTTGGTGGATTGCCTGGGGTCGCACCGAGGCTGCCGCGAGCGCCGCGCTCACCTGTGCACTCGCGCTTGGCTGTCTGACCGGCAATACCTTCCTGGCAGCTGGGGTCGCCGCCGGCGTCGCGTCATTTTGGCTCGGCCCGGCAAGCGCCGCCGCGGCAACGGGCATGGGCGCGCTTTTTGCCCGTCTGGCCACGGTCGCGCTTTCAGCCGGAGGCGTGCTGGGGCTCGGTAACGTTGCCGCAGCGCTGGGAGACCCGCTCCTTTGGGCTGCCTTTGTGCTGGTCGCGGCAACTGCCGCAGCGTCATCTGCGCTGCTCAATACCCATGCCAAGCGTGCCAATCAGGGCTCAAACCTTGTCGCAATCGCCGCCATCGCTGTCACCGGCATCGGCTGCGCAGCGGCGTCCTGTCTTGCACACCATATGGAAATTGCCAGCCTTGCAGTCGCGGTCATCGCCAAGGCGGCGGTTGCGGGAATCCTATCCTCTATAATCGTTGGGATATGCCTATATTTGCTCGGATACCAAAGAACCTATACGGAGAGTGATCTTTCGTGAACTTCCTGAACATCTTCGAGGACCACGTGGCCGGCATCTTCGGTGCCACCCGTGCCCCGTTCTCCTTTAAGAAGCTTGCCAAGCAGGCCGCTCGCGACATGGAGGATCAGACTCTGGTGATCAACGGCGTCAACACGGCGCCGGCACTCTATACCATCCTTATCGCCGCCGACGACGATCCCATGCTCGCCCCGTTCTACCCCGAGCTTTCGCGCGAGGTCCGCGAGTTTGTGAAGGCGCAGGCCGAAAAGCGCCGCTATGTCTTTGTCGGCGAGCCCCTCGTGCGCTTTATGATCGATCCGCAGCTGCGCGCCGGCAAGTTCTCGGTCTTTGCCGAGAACGTCGATGCGCCCACGCTCGGCCGCCTGTACGAGGAAGAGCGCGCCTACCAAAACGGCCTGGGACAGAACAACTCGGCCGCAAGCCGTGCCGCCAGCGCCCCGCGCGCCGGCCAGCAGCAGTTTGCTGCCCCGCAGCAGCAGCGCCCCGCCGCCATGCCCCAGCAGCAGCCGACGCCTCGCGCCGCCGCTCCCGACCCGCTTGCCGTGGCAGATCCCTTCGCGCCTAGCGTCCCCGACCCCGCCGCCGCACCCATCCCGGTGCCGCAGACCGTCTCGCGCGACGCGCTTGCCGGCATGGGCGGAGCCGCCGCGACCGGTGCCGCCGTGGGCCTAGGCGCCGCAGCCGGCATCGCCTCCAACATGGCGAGCACTCGCGCCCCGCAGCGCCCGCTCGCCCAGCTCGTCGACGTCGTGAGCGGCGAGAGCCATAGCATCACCTCCGCACAGGTGACCATCGGTCGCGAGCGCTCAGTTTCCGACATTGCCCTGCGCGACCCCAACGTGTCGCGCCGCCACGCCCAGCTCACCTTTACGGGCTCGGATTGGTCGATCGAGGACCTCAATTCCACCAACGGCACGCTCGTCAACAACCGCCGCATTACGCGCTGCCCGCTGCGCAACGGCGATCTGCTGACGTTTGGCCTGAGCACCTTTGAATTTAGGGGATAGTCGCTTATGAACATCGATATCGTCCTTTTTGCAGGCCGCATCGTCCTGGTCGCCCTGCTCTATATCTTCTTGTTCGCCGTCATGAAGACCGGCGTGGGACTTGTGCGTGGACAGCGCCGCGACTCGGCTATCTGGACGATCGATGTGGACAAGGGTCCGCGCGGCATCCGCGGCATTCACGTAGACATGCTCGGCCCCGTCATCGTCGGTCGCTCGCCATCTTCGGACATCTGCATCAACGAACCGTTCGTTTCGGCCTCGCATGCGCGCTTTTCGCTGCAGGGCCCGGCGCTCATCATCGAGGACCTCAACTCGCTTAACGGCACGCTCGTCAACGGCCGCCAGCTCGTGGAGCCCGCAACGCTGCGTGAGGGCGACGAAGTCCAGATTGGCGACGTGGTCATGAAGGTGAACCGTCGATGATCGACGAGGAGAACAAGTCCGCAACCATGACCGAGGCACCGGCTGCCGCCGCAGCTGCACCGGCCCACGCCGCTCCGGCTGACTCCACACCCGTGGAGCCCGAGGACACCGTGTTCTCCCTGCCTCTTTCGCATGTAACGCATGATATTTCGGATCTCGCCGATAACGAGGACGAAGCGGATGCCGTAGCGGCGCCCATCGGCGCACATGCTGCGGAACAGCCCACAGCGCCCGAAGCAACCCCGGCGCCGGCTCACTTTGCAGAGCCCGTCGCCGCGGCAATCAACGAGAGCGCTGCGGTGTTTGCGGCACCCGAGCCCGCCGCGCCGGCGTTTCCCATAGCCCCGGCATCCGAGGTTGCGCCCGCGTCTACGCCGGCGCCCGAGCCTATAGACGTCAGCCCGCAAGACGACGAGTCGACCGCCCGCGTGTCCGAGGAGCCCGACTCCCCGGACACCGGCGATTCCGAATCAAACGCCGAGACCGACACCGTCTCTCCCGGTGACACAGCCGAGATCGACGTTGCCGCCGTTGAGGCCAAGCTCAAAGACCCCGGCTCGACCATGAGCTTTGAGCCCCTGACCGAGGAGCGCATCGAGACCGACTCGACCTATGATGCCGGCACCACCACGCAACTCATGTGGGGCGCCCGCTCCGACGTTGGCTGCGTGCGCCCGCACAATGAGGATTCCTACCTGGTGCAGTCGCCGCTCTTTTGCGTATGCGACGGCATGGGTGGTCACGCTGCCGGCGAGGTAGCCTCTTCCATCGCCGTCGAGACTATTGCCAAGACGGCCCCACAGTCCGCCGACGCAGCACGCCTGGCCGCAGCCGTCGAGGCAGCCAACGCCGCCGTAATCGAGGCGGCCCTGAACGGCCTGGGCAAGCCCGGCATGGGCTGCACAGCCACCTGCGCCTACATCGAAAACGACACGCTCGCCATCGCCCACGTGGGCGACTCTCGCGCCTATCTGCTCCACGAGGGCACGCTCATCCGCGTGACCCGCGACCACTCCTACGTGGAGGAGCTCGTGGACGCCGGCGAGATCACGGCAGACGAGGCTCGCGTCCACCCCAACCGTTCGGTCATCACCCGCGCACTGGGCTCGGACCCCGCCATGTATGCCGACCACTTCACTCTGCATATCGAGGAAGGCGACCGCCTGATCCTGTGCTCTGACGGCCTCTCGAGCATGATTCCCGATAGCGATATCGAGAACATCGCCACGCAGTCCTCAACCGCGCAAATCTGCGTCGACAACCTAGTGGACGCGGCGCTTGCCGCCGGCGGCCACGACAACGTGACCGTAGTAGTCGTTGACCTGGTTGACGATGGCGTCATGCGCGAGGCGCAACGCGTGCGTCGCCGCAACGTTACTATCGCCGCCATCCTGGCCCTCGTCTTTGTGCTGGCAGCTGGCATCTGGGCCTACACGGGTGTCACCGGCTCGTACTACCTGGGTACCTACCAGGGCAATGTCGCCGTCTGGCGCGGCCTGCCCGGCAAGCCACTCGGACTCAAGCTCCACTGGCTCGAAAGCGAAACCAGCATCAAGTTATCCGACCTGCCCGAAGACACGCAAAACCGCCTCAAGGCGGGCATTCCGCAAACAAGTGCCGACGATGCGCAGGACACGATATCCAAGTACCGCCACCAGATCGACGAGGAGCAGACCCGCCAGGTGATCGACGCGCAAACGATTCGCGACAACACCAATCAGGGATCGACCTCCGAATCAGATTCCGAGAAAACCGCCGAACAGTCCGCCGAGGCCGAAGCCTCCGATAAGAATTAGAAAGGGAGTGCCGCTTATGAGTCGCCGCAACACCGAGCTGCTCTTGCTCATCGCCTCGGCGTTCCCCGTCATCCTGCTGTATGCGATGTACGTCCTCACCGCGGGCGCTGCCATCTCCTTTGAGACGCTCGCCGTGCCGATCGGCCTCTTTGCCGCCTTCGCCGCGGCACATATCGCCGTGCGCATCTTGGCGCCCGGCGCCGACCCCGCCATCCTACCCATCGTATTTATACTTTCGGGCATCGGCATCACGTTCGTGACGCGTCTCGCCCCCGCTCTCGCCATCTCACAGCTCATCATCCTGTTTGTCTCGGTGGCGCTCATGGTGGGAACGCTTGCACTGGTCAAAAACCTCGACGTGGTCATGCGCTACAAGTACACCTTTGGCATTATCGGCATCATCCTGCTGATGCTGCCTATCTTTATCGGCACCACGATCTCGGGCTCCAAGCTGTGGATTCGCATCGCGGGCTTTACCATCCAGCCCGGCGAGTTCGCCAAGGTCTTTATCGTGCTGTTCCTAGCTGGGTACCTGGCCGAGAACCGCGAGCTGCTCTCCATCTCCAACCGCAAGATTCTGGGCTTTAAGATCCCTCGCCTGCGACTGCTGCTGCCGCTGTTTGCCGTGTGGGGTGTGTGCCTGCTCGTCGTCGTCTTCGAACGCGACCTGGGTTCGGCCGTGCTGTTCTACACCATCTTCTTGCTGATGCTCTACGTTGCCACGGGGCGCTTTTCGTATGTCGTTATCGGCCTTGCGCTCTTAGCTGTCGGAGCCGTGGGCGCCTACAAGTTCCTGTCGCACGTTCAGGTGCGTTTCCAGGTTTGGGTCGATCCGTTTAAGGACGCCCAGGGCCAGGGCTACCAGATCGTCCAGTCGCTCTTCTCGCTTGCCGATGGCGGCCTGGTCGGTGTTGGCATCGGCAACGGCATGGCCAACAACATCCCTGTCGTCGAGTCCGACTTTATCTTCTCGGCCATTGGCGAGGAGATGGGCCTTTTGGGCGGCGGCGCCGTGCTCATCCTGTTTATGCTCTTTGCCGTGCGTGGCCTCACCACAGCTGCCCGCGCTAAATCCGACCTCGCCGCCTTTAGCGCCACCGGTCTTACGGCAGCCATCAGCTTCCAGGCCTTCTTGATCGTGGGCGGCGTCACCCGCCTGATCCCGCTGACCGGCGTCACTCTGCCCTTTATGAGCCAGGGCGGCTCCTCGCTGCTGGCAAGCTTTATCATCGTCGCGCTCCTGCTGCGCGCCGGTGACGAGGCGACCGGACGCGAGGCCGAGCTTACCGGCACCGGCACCATGGCCGCCATCACCGATGATCAGGTCGCATCTGCCGCCGCCCCGACGGGCACGCGCTTTGCCACCTCGTCTTCCTACGGCAGCGGCAGCCATTCCGTCGGTTCGCGCATGCGACGTCGCCTGCTCGACACGCCTGAATCCGGTGTGCTCGGCCGCGTTGCGCTCGCCAACCGTCTAACCCGCGCGGTGCTCGCCTTTACGGCGCTGTTCGCCATCCTTATCGGCAACCTCACCTATGTCCAGGTCATTAAGGCCAAGGACTATCAGGACATGCCGACCAACAACCACACCATCGCCCGCTCCAAGTACATCCAGCGCGGCTCCATCATCACGTCCGACGGCGTGACACTGGCCGAGTCGCTGCAGCAGGAGGACGGCACCTACGTACGCTCCTACCCCAACGGTAACCTGGCAGCGCACGTGGTTGGCTACGTGAGCCAGCAGTATGGCACCACCGCCATCGAGAGCGTCATGAACGACACGCTCACCGGTTCTAAGGACTACTCCAGCTGGAACAACGCCATCGCGTCGCTCGCGGGCCAGACCCAGCCGGGCAACACCGCCAAGCTCACCATCGACTCGCGTATCCAGACGGCGGCCGAGCAGGCACTCAAGGGCTTTAAGGGCGCTGTAGTGGTCATCGACCCGCGTACCGGCGCGGTGCTCGCATGTGCCAGCTCGCCCACCTACGACAACACCAACATCGATGCCCTGCTGCAGACGGGCGGCGGCGAGGACGGCTCCATGTACAATCGCGCCATGGACGCGCTGTACACGCCGGGCTCCACGTTTAAGGTCGTTACGCTTTCCGCGGCACTCGAGACCGGTACCGCCAGCCTGACCAACACCTACCAGGCGCCCGGCTCCATGGACATCGGCAACGCACCGGTCACCAACTATGCCAACGAGAGCTACGGTACCATCAGCCTGCAGCAGGCCTTTGCCGTGTCCTCCAACGTCGTCTTTGGCCAGGTGGCAAACGAAGTTGGCGCAAACACGCTCGTGCAGTTTGCCAACGCTTTTGGCTACGGCCAAAAGCTCGGCCAGGACCTGACCTCCGCGGCCTCCATCATGGCCGACCCGTCGCTCATGACCGAGTGGGAGACCGCCTGGGCCGGCGCCGGCCAGCCTGTCGGCATGGACCATACGCCCGGCCCGCAGACCACCGTCATGCAAAACGCCGTGATTGCCGCCGCCATCGCTAACAGTGGCGTGGTCATGGACCCGTACTTTGTAGCCCAGGTACTTGCCCCGGACGGAACCGTGGTCAAGACCACGCAGTCCCGCTCGCTGGGGCAGGCCGTCAGCTCCGCCACGGCCGACCAGGTCAAGCAGGCCATGCTTGCCGTCGTCCAGTCCGGCACCGGCACCGATGCCCAAATCCCCGGCGTCAAGGTCGCCGGCAAGACCGGCTCGGCCGAGACTGGCGGCACCAACGTCAACTCGATGTTCGTTGGCTTTGCACCTTACGATTCACCCACGGTCGCCCTCTCGGTGGCCTTGGAGGATTTCGACAAGCATGACGTCAAGGCTGCCAAGATCGCCGGTATCGTCCTGACCGCGGCGCTTGCCGCACAGGGAGCGTGATGCCCATGATCGAATCGGACACCCGAGGCGCGCCGCGGCCTAAGGGTTAGCGGCAACGCGCCACACGGCCCCAGCGGCCACATCATAGGTACTACACATCGTTGAGCGAATAGTTATGTTAGGAGCAGGAATGGAACAGAGGGTCCTCGGGGGAAGATACCTCCTCAAGGATAAGGTAGGAACAGGCGGCATGGCGACCGTCTACCGTGCACAGGACCAGGTTCTCGACCGCACGGTAGCCGTCAAGATCATGCTGCCGCAGTATGCTGGCGACGCAACCTTCGCCGCACGCTTTAAGCAGGAGGCCCAGGCAGCAGCCGGTCTCTCCTCCCCCTATATCGTGGGCGTCTACGATTGGGGCAAGGACGGCGACACCTATTACATCGTCATGGAGTACCTGCGCGGAACCGACCTTAAGAGCGGCATCAAGAGCCACGGCGCCCTCGACCCCAAGAAGGTCGCCCAGATCGGCTCGCAGATCAGCTCCGCGCTTTCGGTCGCCCACAAGCACGAGATCATCCACCGCGACATTAAGCCGCAGAACATCATGGTGCTGCCCGACGGCAACATTAAGGTGATGGACTTTGGCATCGCGCGCGCCAAGAACAGCCACCTCACGCAAGACAACAACGTGCTGGGAACCGCCCACTACGTCAGCCCCGAGCAGACCCGTGGTCAGGACCTCGGCCCCACCTCGGATATCTACTCGCTGGGCGTCGTGATGTACGAGTGCGCCACCGGCCGCGTCCCCTTTGACGGTGACGACGCTATCTCGGTCGCACTCAAGCAGGTCAACGAGCTGCCTATTCCGCCGAGCCAGATCAACTCCGGTGTCGACGCCGACCTTGAGCGCATCATCCTCAAGTGCATGGAGAAGGACCCGGCAAACCGCTTCCAGACCGCCGACGAGCTTCGTCAGGTGCTCAACAGCTACCTGTCGGGCCGTGCCGTCAACGTCTCGGAGCCCACGCGCATCATCGGTGTCCCCGGTGAGCTGGGCGCCACCAAGACTCGCGAGCTTTCCGATCAGACGCGCGCCATGGTGCGTCCCGTCTCGGGCGTGAGCGGCCAGAATACCGCCCGTAGCTCGGTTTCGGGCTCCGCCGGCTCCTACGAGGTCGAAAAGCCCAAATCCAACAAGAACAAGATCATCGCCGCCGTGGTGGCAGCCGTTGCCGTCATCGGCATCGTGGTGGCCTTTGCCACAGGACTCTTTGGCGGCGAGCAGGTCACCGTGCCCGATGTGCTGGGCAAGGACCAGCAGACTGCCGTCGAGCTGATCAAGGAAGCCGGCCT
>OFMV01002913.1_pt1 | contig 10655 bp, 9 predicted proteins | sample 1541881 | NCBI WGS metagenome assembly OFMV01 (sample SAMN04209220, study PRJEB22552) | human gut metagenome | biome: gut; material: feces | host: Homo sapiens | place: USA: Oklahoma
ATAGGGACTGTTTTCTGGGCTAGAAGCCATAAACAGTCCCTATTTCACCGCAACTTAGCAAAGCAGTCTTTTTGGGACGGGGCTATTTTGACTACCCCTTCCCGCATGTGGGTAATTAAAATAGCCCCGTCCCAAATTTGCTACCCTGCGTCTCAGGCGGCGCGCTCGCCACGAAATGGGCTTATCTACTACGTTTTGCCGACTACCCTCGACCACACGGGAAATCGTGAAAACAAAACCGCAGGTAGAAGGCTTGCTGATTTTCAAAAAAGAGCCGCATGGTCGACCCATGCGGGTTAAACGTAGTAGATAGGCCGTTTTTGTGGCGCGGCGTTAGTGGGATGTGACAAAGGGGCAGTCCCTTTGTCACATTGGCTAGTCCAGGCGGACTGGATCGTGGGGGTAGTTGTTGAGGATCTCGACGCCGTTCTCGGTCACCAGGGCCAGGTCCTCAATGCGGACGCCGGTGCGGCCGGGGAGGTAGATGCCCGGCTCGATGGAGAACGTCATGCCTGGCTCGATAACCTGTTCGTTGACCAGCGAGACGTCGCCCGGCTCGTGGTCCTGAAGACCGATCGAGTGGCCCAGGCGGTGCGTGAAGTACTTGCCGTAGCCAGCGTCCTCAATCACGCCGCGCGCGGCGCGGTCCAGGTCGCACATGCGCACGCCCGGTGCGATGAGCGCCTCGGCGGCCTCGTTGGCACGGCGCACGATGTCGTAGATGCGTGCCGTCTCCTCGTCCGGCTCGCCCCAAAAGAACGTGCGCGTCATGTCCGAGCAATAGTTGCGGCGACGTCCACCAATGTCGAACAGCACCACGTCGCCACGCTTGAGCACGGTGTCGTCGGGCTCGTGATGCGGGTCGCCGGCGTTGGCGCCAAAGCTCACGATCGGCGGAAAGCTAAAGCCCTCGCAGCCGTGCTTTCGATACAGGCCGAGCATCTGGTCGGCAATTTCGCGCTCCGTTACGCCCTCGTGGACGAGTTTGATCGCGTCGGCCATCACGGCGTCGTTGGCGGCCGAAGATGCACGCATGAGTTCCTGCTCGGTGGCATCCTTGTAGGTGCGTGCGGCGGTGACGGCAAAGTCACCCAGGAAAAACTCGCTGGCGGCGTGGCACTCCATAAGCGGCATCAAAAAGCCGGAGCGCATGACGGTGTCGATGCCGAGCGGTTTGTTCGGATCGACCTCGCGAACGATGGCGTCGGCCACGACGTCAGTATCGGTGTGATAGGCCACGCGGGCATTGTCGTACTCGGGCAGCTGATGCAGCGCGTTGACCAAGATCACAGGCTCGCTATCGCGTGCGAGCAGCACGCCGCAAAATCGCTCGAACATATCGGCATAAAAACCGGTCAGATAGTAAATCGACCACGGGTCGTTTACGAGCAGCTGTGCGCCGGGGTGCTGAGCCTCGAGCGCATCAAGCACGTGCGCCACACGCTGGTCATCGACATGTGCCATGAAACATCCTTTCGCTAGGGTGCCACCATGGTATCCCCAATGCCAGGGTAGTCAATTTGCGACGGGGCTATTTTAGCTGTGTCCAACATGCAGAATGATCGGGCAAAAGTAGTCATAAGAGGGCCGTTCCAAATGGGCTGGTTTCAAAAGTATGGTGGATTACGGGGCTGGACCTGTATTACTTGACCATGAGAAGAATCGCGAAATTAAAACCGCAGGTAGACGGCTTATCAAAAATCGAAAATTGCCGGTATGGATGGGGGTCTCCGAATCAGCCCCGTAATCCGGCATAGTTTTGAAATGGCACTAAAGTAGGCACAAGCTAAATACCAATTCCAAGGATAGTTGCGGTGGAATAGTTCCTGGATGCCGGGGTTTTGGCGGAAATCAGGAACTATTCCACCGCAACTGAGGAGGGCAGGGTGGATGGCAGGGTAGCTTAAAGAGCCCGTCCCTAATTAGTTACTTAGACTCGGTCGATATCCATGCTGGCGACGAGGTCGATGCTGGTGCCGAGAAGGTCTTCCAGCACGACGTCGCCAATGCGGATGGGGGCGTTGACGACTAGGCCTCGGATGAGGTTCATGGCTTGGGCGTGGAGTGCCAGCGGGATGGCCTCGGCGGTGCGCACGGGGAGCAAGGCCTCGTCGCCGCCGGAGACCGCTATGGTCGTCGTGAGCACGCGCATGGGGCAGATGAGTTCCTGATGTGCGAACTTATCACCGCGCGGGCAACTGTTGCCGGTTACGGAGCGCACTTCTACCACGGCGCCGTCTGCGTCACGCTCTACCTCTACGGTCAGGAGGCATTCGGATGGGCAGGTCGTGCAGTTGAACTGCAGCGTTTCGGTCGCATTCTTGCTCATGGTTTATGCCTCCTCAACGGGATCGACGGATAGGACAATCTCACTGGCACCCAGGTCGAGCGCTTGTTTGATGACCTTTGACGGCAGTGGGAAGCTTTCCATAACGCTCGGCTTAAACGCGCGGACCTTGCCCGCAAAAAGTTCTTCGCCGTTGGCCAAGATGCGTACTCGAGCGGTATCGACCGGTCGGCGCACGCGGAAGTTGAGTTTGGTGAGTGCCACTGCCGTAATGCGTCCCGGCAGCGCGTAGCTCGCGTTGCCGGCAGGGGAGACCGTGAGCTCGCAGCCCGTTCTCGCAGCGCTCGCCCCGGCGTCGTCGCTCAACGCCCACGCCGCCGCGGCCGCGCCGGCGCGCTCGGACTCGGTCGTCACGTTGTCGGCCAGGTCGTGCACGTGCAGCACGTTGCCACAGGCAAAGATGCCCGGCACGCCCGTCTGCAGACTCTGGTCCACTACGGCCCCGCGCGTGCGCGGGTCAAGCTCTACGCCCGCGGCAACCGAAAGTTCGTTCTCGGGAATCAGACCAACCGAAAGCAGCAGCGTGTCGCACGGAACGATGCGCTCCGTCCCGGCAATGGGCGCCAGATGCTCGTCGACCTGACTCACCTCGACGGCCTCCACGCGATCGTGCCCGATTGCACGCGTGACGGTGGTGGACAGGTGCAGCGGAATTCCAAAGTCGTCTAGGCAGTTCTTGACGTTGCGGCGTAGGCCGTTGGCGTACGGCATGAGCTCGTACACGCCCTCGACCGAAATCCCCTCGAGCGTGCAGCGACGTGCCATGATCAGCCCGATATCGCCCGAACCCAAAATGACGGCGCGCGAGCCGGGTTTGAGGTTCTCGATATTGATGTATCGCTGCGCCAGACCCGCCGTAAACACGCCGGCGGGTCGGCTGCCGGGGATTTTGATCTCGCTGCGCGTGCGCTCGCGGCAACCCATGGCAAGGACGACTGCGCGTCCGGTGAGTTGCAACATGCCGGCAGGGCTCATGAGCGTGACGGTATGGACCGCGGTGTCTTCCGTAGGCTCGCCTGAATCAATCCCAATCACCATGCTGTCCAGGAACAGCGCAATGTCGGTTGCGTGCACCTGGTCGATAAAGCGCTGCGCGTACTCGGGACCGGTGAGCTCCTGTTTAAAGTGCGACAGGCCAAAGCCGGGGTGGATGCACTGGCGGAGGATGCCGCCCAGGTGCTGCTCGCGCTCCACGATGGCCACGCGTGCGCCTGTCTTATGCGCGGCCAGTGCGGCCGCCATGCCGGCAGGTCCGCCGCCGATAACGACCACGTCGAAGGCTTGCGTCTGCACCGCCTCGGTAGCTCCTGCTTTCGCGCGTCCGGCGCGCGAATCAAGTGTCGCCATGCTAGCGCACCCCCTTCAGCGGTCCCTCAACCAGCCAAGAACCTGTGTCCTCCAGCAGCACCTCGCTGGGCTCGCAGTCCAGCTCGCGCGCCATAATCGCCACCACGCGGCTCTGGCAAAAGCCGCTCTGGCACCGACCCATGCCGGCACGACAGCGGCGCTTGACGCCCTCGACCGAAACCGCACCCGGCTGGCGATGGATCGCTGCCGCAATCTCGGCCTCGGGCACCGTCTCGCAGCGGCAGACGATTTGTCCCCACGCGGGGTCGGACTCGATGAGCTCTTCCTTACGCGCGAGCGGCGCACGGTCAAAGTCGTCCGGTGCGCGGCGAATCGGATTCCAGTCGGCCCGTTCGTGCAAAACCACACCCGCCTCGCGCATCACGTGCTCCATGCGCTCGGCAATGGCCGGGGCGCTCGCCACGCCCGGCGACTGAATGCCTGCCGCCTGGAACAGCCCCGGCACCACGGCCGACTGCCCAATAAAGAAATCGTTCGTCCCCTTAATGACCGGGCGCCCGCCGGCAAACGCGCGCACCACGCGGCGCGTATCCAGATCGGGTACCAGCTTGCGCGCGCCGGCTAGCAGCGCGTTCACATCGACCGCGTAGGTCTGCGTGTCGCCCGGCTCGCGCACGGCGGCCGTAGCGGTGATCACGGTGTTGCCATGCACGGTGCCCGTCACAATGACGCCCTTCGACACCGGCGTCGGCACCGGGTAGAGCGGCATCAGCGTGCGCGGCTCCTTGTCCAGCACCACGATGTTGCCCTGGCGCCAGACCATCTGGAACTCCTCGGCGCCCGTCATATGCGAGATGTCGGCGGCGCCGTTGCCCGCGGCGTTAATGAGGTAGCGGCAGCGCACATCGCCGGCGGGCGTCACTAGCGTAAAGCGCGCAGCACTATCGTCCTCGCCGTCAGCAACCTCAATCGCCTCCACCGGCGCGGACCGCATAAACGTTACCCCGTTGGCCAGGGCGTTCTCCAACGCGACGATAGCCACTTCAAATGGGTCGACAAACCCGGTCGAGGGGCACCACAGCGCGCACGTGGCGTCGGCACTGGCGCGAGGCTCCAGCTCGCGGATGCGCTCGGGACCAATAATCGACAGCTCGGGCACGCCGTTGGCCAGGCCGTTCTGGCGCAGCTGCTCCAAGTGCGCACGGTCCTCGTCGTTAAAGCCCAGCACCATGGATCCGGTGCGGCAGAACAGAAAGCCCAGCTCCTGGGCCCACGTACCGTACAGTTCGCAGCCGCGGGCGTTGACCTGCGCTTTTACCGTGCCCGGCGCTGGGTCGTAGCCGGCGTGCACCAGGCCGCCGTTGGCCTTCGACGCGCCTAGGGCGATGTCGTTGGCCGCCTCGACCACACAAATGGACAGGTCATAGCGCGCGAGCTGCCGCGCGATGGCGCATCCGGTGATGCCCGCGCCCACAATCGCGATATCAAACGTTTCTGTCACAGTGCCTCCCAGACGAGTTGACAGGCTGTCAATAAGACTATCCTACGGTCTGCGCACCCCCAGCGCGGCGGCAATGCGGCGAACAGCCTCGCAGCATCCGCCAACGGCAGACGAGGGGAGACCCGGTAACGTCGATAGCCTCGTCCGCCGACAACTACGGCAACCGTTTGTCTCGATCTGTAACAGTTAGACGAGGATTTGGGCTCCAGATGTTACAGATTGGGACGTTAGTCTGACGGCGCACCCGTTCGTCTAAATCCGTAACATCTAAACCCGGATTCCGCTCCCACCTGTTACAGATTGAGATGTTTGTGTCCGCGACAGCCCCGTATCCAGCCGTAGTCCCATATAAACAAACCCCGTGGTAAACTGGACCGAACTGTAAATATTCCGAAAGGTACCCCTAATGTCCAAGTACATCTCCGAGCTCATGTCGCCTCAGCTTATGGGCGTCATCTATGCCTTCGTCGGCTTTATCATCGCCCTGTATGTGCTGTCGGTCGTCTATGTGTTCATCGACGCTCGCCGCCGTGGTGCCAGCGCCTACGTGGCATGGGGCATCATCGCCCTGATCCCGTTTGTGGGCCTCATTGCCTACCTGGTCTTGCGCCCGCACTCCTACGCGGCCGACCGCGAGGAGCAGGAGCTGGACATGGCCCTGCGCGAGCGCCAGCTTGCCCAGTACGGCACCTGCCCGCAGTGCGGCGCCCCCATCGAGAAGGACTTTGTGGTCTGCCCGGTGTGCGACACCCAGGTTCGTAACGTCTGCCCCAGCTGCCATCGCCCGCTCGACGCGCACTGGAAGGTCTGCCCCTACTGCCGAACTCGCATTCAGTAACGCATCCATCGCCGGGCCGGCCGCAAGCCACGGGCACCGCGCATCCCGCGCAACCGCCCCGCGCCACGGGCACGCCGCAAGCCGTACACGCCCCGCAGCCCCGCCCCCACACGATGAAGCATGCGTAGAAAATCGCCCGCCGTGCCATTAAGGTGCGGCGGGCGCTTGTATACCAAGGCAACCTGCCTATAATGATGCAAGTCAAAAACGCCGAGCGCATCGCACGAACTTGCATTAGGCATCCGAGAGGAGAAAACATACCCATGAAGGCACTCTACAATGACGGTTCGGTGGCCGAGCTCCCGCAAGACGAGGTCACGCACGTCATCCGCCACTCCGCCGCGCACATCATGGCGCAGGCCATCAAGCGCCTGTACCCCGAGGCCGACTTTGCGTACGGCCCCGCGACCGACAACGGCTTCTACTACGACGTCGACCTGCCCGAGGGCGTCAAGATCAGCGAGGACGACTTCCCCGCGATCGAGGCCGAGATGAAAAAGATCGTCAAGGAGAACCTCAAGTTTTCGGTGTACGAGAAGTCCCGCGCCGAGGCCATCGCCCTTATGGAGGAGCGCGGCGAGAAGTACAAGGTCGAGCACATCGGCGACCTGGACGACGACGCCCGCATCACCTTCTACCAGCAGGGCGACTACATCGACATGTGCGTCGGCCCCCACATCTGCTATACCAAGGCGCTCAAGGCCTTTAAGCTCACCGGCGTCTCGGGCGCATATTGGAAGGGCGACAAGGACAACAAGATGCTCACCCGCATCAACGGCGTCGCCTTTGCCACCAAGGAAGAGCTCGACGAGCACATGCACATGCTGGAGGAGGCCAAGAAACGCGACCACCGCAAGATCGGCCGCGAGATGAACCTCTTTATGATGCGCGACGAGGCCCCCGGCTTCCCGTTCTTCCTGCCCAACGGCATGATTCTTAAGAACACGCTGCTGGACTACTGGCGCGAGATCCACCACAAGGCCGGCTACGTGGAGATCTCCACGCCGCTCATCATGAACAAGCAGCTGTGGAAGACCTCGGGCCACTGGGACCACTACAAGGACAACATGTACTCCACCGTCATCGACGACGAAGAGTACTGCATTAAGCCCATGAACTGCCCGGGCGGCGTGCTGGTGTACGCGAGCAAGCCGCACTCCTACCGCGAGTTGCCCATCCGCGCCGGCGAGATCGGTCTGGTGCACCGCCACGAGCTGCGCGGCGCCCTGCACGGCTTGTTCCGTGTGCGCTGCTTTAACCAGGACGACGCCCACCTGTTTGTGCGTCCCGACCAGCTGACCGACGAGATCGTGGGCGTGGTCAACCTCATCGACTCCGTGTACCAAAAGTTTGGCTTTAAGTACCACGTTGAGCTTTCTACCCGCCCCGAGGACTCCATGGGCTCCGACGAGGACTGGGCTCGCGCTGAGGAGGGCCTGCGCTCCGCTCTGGAGAAGCTGGGCATGGACTACGAGGTCAACGAGGGCGACGGCGCCTTCTACGGCCCCAAGATCGACTTCCACCTGGAGGATTCGCTCGGTCGTACCTGGCAGTGCGGCACCGTCCAGCTCGACTTCCAGATGCCGCTCAACTTTGACCTGGAGTACGTGGACGCCGACGGCACCAAGAAGCGCCCCATCATGCTGCATCGCGTGTGCTTTGGCTCCATCGAGCGCTTCATCGGTATTCTGATTGAGCACTTTGCGGGCAAGTTCCCCACCTGGCTGGCTCCCGTGCAGGTCAAGGCGCTTCCGGTCTCGGAGAAGAGCCGCGACTACGCCCACGAGGTGTGCGCCAAGCTGGAGGAGGCCGGCATTCGCGTGGTCTGCGACGACCGCGACGAGAAGATCGGCTACAAGATCCGTGAGGCCCGCAGCATTGACCGCGTGCCCTACATGCTCATCCTGGGCGAGAAGGAGGTCGAGGCCGGCAACATTTCCGTCCGCGATCGCTCCAACGAGACCGTTCAGATGAGCGTTGACGAGTTTGTTGCCAAGGTGCTCGAGGAGATCAAGACTCGCGCCTAAGGCAAACTTCACAACAATTAACAAAGGCGACCGTCCACAAAGGGCGGTCGCCTTTTTCATACCTAAAATAAGAAAAGCCGCTGGTTGAGCGGCTTTTTTTGTTGCACAAAAAGGTACAGTTTTTTGTAGAGGGGTATGGAGATGTACCTACTGGCAGTGCATTTTGCGTAATCTGGGCAAACGCTGATTAAATGCTCGTATAATGTCGTCTGTCGAAAGATACAAAAACCTGTACTTTTGCGACTGCGCCTAGCTGCGAGCGAGAAGCCTGTTCTAAACGCCCCTGCATTTGCGTGCATCGCAAAGCCAAAAGAGGGGGCGAGAACATGGAGCAGACAGCACGGCGCCAAGAGCAGCTGCCGGGCGCATTTAACGGCGCCACCACCAACGGCCAGCACGGCCGCGTCCGCTGGTATCTGGTCCACACCCCCCATGGAAAAGAGCGCGAGACCTGCGAAAAAGTCCGCCGCATTATACCGCACGAGATGATGCAGAACGCTTTTGTGATGCAAAAGGAGTTCTGGTTTAAGCGGGACGGCGCCTGGTCGCTCCAAACCAAACCCATGTACAAGGAATATTTCTTCGTCGCCACGCACGATGCCGCCGCGCTCGATAGGGCTTTGGCCCAGCTGAGCTTTGGCTGCCGCATCGCCGGCAGTAGGGAGCGGGCGTACATGCCCATGCCGGACTATGCGCAGGATTGGTATCGCAGTGTGCTGGACGACGACGGCGTGGTGCGCAACAGCATCGCGCGCATAGAAGACGGCGTGTTGCACATAGAGCAGGGTCCCTTGGTGGGGCAAGAGGCCCGCGTTAAAAAGATCGACCGTCATAAACGCTGGTGCCTGGTAGACGTGGGCGAAGGCGACTCCGCATTTAGGGAGCTGCTGCCGCTGGACGTTCCCAACAAAACGTAAGGGAGACGTTGTACCAGTAAATCGTTCGCATTTATTGAATTTATCGATTGGGGGGGGTCCTGGAGGACAGGGCCGTACGTTTGACTTTGGCTGCTAAAGAAGTAACAGGGGGCTGTGCATCTGTGGGGGATGCGCTGGCTATCGATCGCATAAAGCCGAGCGGCACGCTTGGCTACCGCTTTATTAAGAGGCTGTTCGACCTGGTGTTTAGTCTTTTGATGAGTGTACTGCTGCTTATCCCCATCGCCATTGTATGCGCACTTATTTGCCTTGAATCGCCTGGCAGCCCTATGTATACGCAAGAGCGCGTCGGCAAGGGCGGAAAAACAATCAAGATTATTAAGCTCCGTAGCATGGTTGTCGATGCGGGTGATGTGCAGAAGTATTTGAGTCCCGAACAGCTTCATCAGTGGGAAGTCGAGCGCAAGGTTGACGATGACCCCCGCATTACCAAGATCGGTCAGTTCATTCGTAAATGCTCCATCGATGAGATGCCGCAGTTCCTTAACGTGCTGAATGGTGACCTTTCTGTCATTGGTCCTCGCCCCATTACAAGGGATGAGCTTGAGCAGCATTTTTCGTATGAAGAAAAGGCCGAGTTGCTCTCTGTCCAGCCTGGAATTACTGGACTTTGGCAAGCGACTGATCGTAACGAGGCGACGTTTGAGAGTGGCCTGCGCCAGCAGATCGAACTCCGATACGTTCAGAACCGCTGTTTTCGCATGGATTGGAAGTGCTTTACCGGCACCTTCGGTGCAATGTTCGGCAAGAAGAGGACGGGTAGATAGATGGAAATCTCCGTCATCATTCCGACTCTTAATGCTGAGCATGAAATCGATGGGCTTTTAATTGCCCTCGAACACCAGTCTATTCATCCGGTTGAGATTCTGATTGTTGATTCCGCTTCGGAAGATAAAACTATCGAGCTGGTTCGGCAACACAAAAGAGTCCGCCTGTTGGAGATTGATCGCCAGGCTTTCAACCATGGCACCACAAGAGACATGGCACTTAGGAAATCGAGCGGCGACTTCGTCTGCTTTCTCACTCAAGATGCTGTGCCCGTTTCCGGTGATTATCTGAAGAGGCTTGTTGCTCCCATGGTGGAAGATCCCAGCATTGCTCTCGTAAGCGGTAGGCAGCTGCCCAAGGCGGATGCCCGACGTTTTGAACAGCTGGTACGTGAGTTCAATTATCCTGATTCGCCGTCTGTTCGGTCAAAAGGCGATCTTGGACAATTTGGTATTAAGACTTTCTTCGCATCTGATACCTGTTCCGCATACCGTCGGTCTTCCTATCTCGAATGCGGTGGATTCGATCATGTCAATACCAACGAGGACATGCTCATGGCTGCCAGGTTTATAGCCTCGGGATTGAAGGTAGCTTACGAGCCGCGTGCAGAGGTCTATCACTCGCATAACTTGACGCCATCCGAACAGTTTGCCCGCAACCGTGCCGTCGGTTTCTTTCTCGAAACGCATGCGGACGATCTCGTGCATGCAAGTGAGATCGGCGAGGGGGGCCGGCTCGTTAAAGCGGTCTCCTCTCAGCTCCTTCGGGAGGGCAATCTGGTCGAGTTCATCGCCTTCGGCGTCGACTGCTGCGCCCGACTTTTGGGGAATCGTGCTGGCCGCAGGGCCGCAAAAAAAGAAAGGTTATAGCCCGTGAAAGGCATCATCCTCGCCGGCGGGTCCGGCACGCGCCTGTACCCGCTCACGCT
>OFMV01002924.1_pt1 | contig 10619 bp, 7 predicted proteins | sample 1541881 | NCBI WGS metagenome assembly OFMV01 (sample SAMN04209220, study PRJEB22552) | human gut metagenome | biome: gut; material: feces | host: Homo sapiens | place: USA: Oklahoma
AATTTCGAATGGTTGGCATATTGTGAGTTAAAATCTTCCATACTATAAACTAATTGCAATTAAAATATAGAATAACCTCGTGAGTTGTTCTCTTAAAAAGGGAAAATAGATTCCTGACTTTATCAAAACATCTTCTCTTTTTTTTAATCTACTTTATTGTGAGTTTAGTTTGTGCTTTTGTATATATATCCAAAACGTACCAAACTAACTTTTGTAGCCTGCAAAATATATGTGCTGGCGAAAGAAGAAACAATCTTTTTTCTTTTCGCCAATTTTAAAGTTTGTAACTCTCATAGTTTGAGGAAGAAATGAATACTTTTATTTCTTCTTCTGTTGGAAGTTCTATCCTATACTTTTGCACAAAAATATTTGGGTCTAACCCGGCAGTGGCATACTTAACCAAGGTATCTCCCTTTTCGGTGCAGAGCAAAATGCCGATAGGTGGGTTATCATCCGGCTGCATCACTTCCGCTTTAAAATAGTTCAGATACATATTTAGTTGCGAAGCGTACTCATGGCGGAACTTATCTATCTTCAATTCTACAATAACATGGCATTTCAAAATGCGGTGATAGAACACAAGGTCGGCAAAGAAATAATCCTCGTCTATCAAGATACGTTTTTGCCGGGCTTCAAAACAGAAGCCATGTCCCATTTCTAACAGGAAGTGTTGCAGGTTGTCAAGAATGGCTTGTTCCAAATCAGTTTCTGTCACCAATGCACGTTCATTCAACTCTAAGAACTCCAAAGTAACAGGGGTGTTGATAACATCTTTAGGTTGTAATAAGGTTGCTTGTTGCTGGACTAAAGCGGAGAGGGCTTCTTTGTTTTTGGATAGTCCGCTACGTTCGTAATATAAAGATGCGATTTGTCGCTCCAACTCCTTTACAGACCAGCAGCCACGAATAGTTTCCATTTCATAGAAAGCACGTTTTACCGGGTTCTCAATTCCCGATATAGTGTTTAAATGGGTGGAAGATAATCTGTTGAATAATCTATCAGCCGGAATCATCCATGTTTCGGTTTGTGGGTATTCTGTTGATAGTTTCCAAACGCCATTTTCAGATTCGGCGGTCACTAACCGCCGAATTGGTTCTGTGAATTCGGCGGTCAATGACTGCCGAATTTGAATTTGTGATGCAATATATTGTGTAACAGGTTCTTTTAGTTGTGGATAAATAAGGTACAACCGCCTAAATTCACGGAATCTACGTTCATTCAGACCTTTTGTTTTCAGTTGTTGTTCCAGCTTCTTCAACAGTTGTTCACCGTAGGCGGCACGGTCTTCTCCGTTCTGCTCAAATTCTACGATATAGCACCCCATAAGCCAGTTACGGGAAGTAAGGGCAAGGTTTACAGCGTGTGCGGCTTGTGCCTGCAACGTGTTCTGTATCGTGCTGATATGTTTTACTAATGCTTCAAAGTTCATAGTTACAAAGATAAGTCTTTTATGATTAAAATTTTAGTTCAGGCAAGCTGTTTATTGCTTCCTCTTTCAATTTATCCACCGCACGGGTGTATTTTTCTGTATGCTTCAATCCGCTATGTCCTAAAAGACTGGCTACGGTTTTGATATTTGCCCCATTATTCAGAATGTTCACGGCAAACGAATGTCGGGCACAATGCCAGCTTATATGTTTGTCTATTCCGGCTCTCTTTACCCAACGCTTTACTGACTTACAGCAGCTTTCGTAAGTAGGCAAATTGAATATTAAACAGTTTTTATCTACCGGAGCTTCACCAATGATAGACAATAGACCGTCATTCAGAGGAATAACCACACCACTACTGGCAGAATGTCCCTTTGTCTTGCTTTGCTCAAACTTCAATAACCGATTAGCGTAATCCACATTCTTATAGGTAAGGTCTTTTACATCACAGAAGCGCAGACCGCAGTATAAGCAGAAGATAAAAGCACGTCTGACATTCGGGTTCTCGTTGTCATAATGGCAAGCCGCCAACTTTTGGATTTCTTCGGGAGAAAGAACATCTTTTCGAAGCATTTGGCTATCCACTTTACAGGTAACACTTTTACATGGGTCTTTCAACATTACATCGTGGTCAATCGCATATCGAATAACTTTCTTGAAACGCTGGTAAATGCTTTTAGCACCTTCACCCACACTTCGGGATTGCAAATAGGCTACAAACTGCTCCATCATTTCTTTGGTGATAAGTTCCGGTTTGATACTAAACTCATTCATGGGGTATTGCTCTTTTAAGAAGTCCTTAAAACGGCTAAGCGCAATTTGTACCATGCGAATATCTTTCTTGGTATAACTGTTGATATAGGCTTGGAAATAGTCTAAGAAATTGACCGTTCTATCTTTTTTCAACCGATAGCCCAACATACTTTCTTTAAATTCCTGCTCACGCTCCGCACGTATCTTTGTGGCAAGCTCCAATGTTTCTTTGTTCTGCTGGCGTTCCGCAGGGGTACGGGGCTTATCTATCAGATACAGACTAAGGTTTTCTTTTCGCCTGTTATGCTTTACTGCAAACTTGGGCTTACCTTGCATCTTTCCACTATCATAGTACACTTGATTGCCGTTTTCATCTAATACGGGCTTTTCCTCTCTACCTAAATAATACTCTAAGTAAAGGCTGATTCTACCATCCGAGAGCTTATTTTGCTCTAACTTGGGGTTTTCTTTCGTTTTATTTTCTAACTTTGCCATTGTTTAGAGGTTTTATCCCGATTTAGGTACCATAACCGGGTGATTACGCTAAATAGTTGATTTTCTTTTGTTTTCCGATATTGCAAAGGTACAAAAGAAAATGATATTTCAAAGTGTACTAAAAGTGTACTGAATAACGGAAAATGGGCAAAATATGGCAAAAATAGAGAAAATAGGAAATATTCAAATAGTTGATAATAAGGAAGATAAATTCTTTTATTTTCCTATGATTTCTATGGCTTGTACCGGCTCTGGGTACTGAAGTTGAAAAGCTTGATTGAGTAATCAGTCAAGCTTTTTTTGTATGTAATTATTCGGCAGGACTATCCACGGCTAGACAATTTTTTGGGTCAGTCCAAAAACCCTGTGGGTATGTTAAATCAGATCAGGTTCTAAATAATGTTCATGCTATTTGGGTTGCAGAAATAAAGGAAGATAAGGTTAATCTATGGCATATCCATCCGGACACGAAAGAGAATAGAAATAAGTTTGGTATATAAATATGAAACAATGAATATTGGAGAATATAAATGAATATAGGTTACAAGGTTGGTGAGTTGATTTATGATGCAAATATATATGATGGATTAAATACCTTTCTATCTGATTTGCAATTCTACAAAAAGTGGCTACCGAAAAATAAGGAGGCTGAAATACTTGAACTGTGCTGTGGTACAGGCAGACTTACGATCCCCATTGCCAAAGATGGATACAGCATTTGCGGAGTAGATTACACACCCTCAATGCTCGAACAAGCAAAGATGAAGGCTATCGAAGCAGAATTAGTGATTGATTTCATAGAAGCAGATATTAGAATGCTCGACTTGCAAGAAAAATTCGACCTAATCTTTATTCCATTTAATTCAATCCACCATTTATACAGAAACGAAGATTTATTCAATGCGTTAGGATGCGTTAGAAATCATCTCAAAGCAGGAGGCTTATTTCTGTTAGATTGCTTTAATCCCAACATCCAGTATATTGTCGAGAGCGAAAAAGTGCAGGCAGTAATTGCCGAATATACAACGGATGATGGACGGGATGTGTTGATAAAACAAACAATGCGTTATGAGAGTACAACCCAAATCAATCGCATAGAATGGCACTATTTTATCAATGGCGAGTTTCATTCATACGGAAAGATACAAAACCAAAGATGAAAATGGACTTTAAAATCAGAATAGCGCAACAATCTGATAGTGCTGAACTGAGAGATTTATATAAGAATACCGTGCTTGTAGTAAACAGGCGTGATTATTCACAGGATGAAGTTGAAGATTGGGCATCATGTGGAGATGATCTTTCCAATATAGAGGAAATGATAAAGACTCACTATTTTATTGTGGCTGTTAATCAACTGTCTCAGATTGTAGGTTTTTCATCCATTACGCCGCAAGGCTATCTGCACTCTATGTTCATTCACGCAGACTTTCAAGGCAAAGGCATTGCAACTATGCTTTTGGAAGAAATAGAACGATATGCTATTACAAAAGGTATTATACAAATCACATCAGAAGTGAGTCTAACTGCTCGTCCATTCTTTGAGAAGCAAAAATACGTGGTGAAGAAGGAACAAAAACGACAGGCAAATAAATTGAATTTGACTAATTTTTGGATGGCAAAAACCTTATCTGTAATAAAACCATATCATGGTCGTATTCCTGCTTGTGGTGTGTTCTGTGGCGGTTGTCCAAGCTACACACGAGATGAAAAAAATTGTCAGGGAGCAGAGGAAAACAAAACCCGCTGTGAAAAATGTAGAACATTTTACCTGTGTTGCGTTGAGAAAGGAATAACACACTGCTACCAATGTCATCTATTTCCTTGTACTAAGTTCAAAGGTTTTACAAAACGTTGGTTAAAGTATGGACAAGACTTTATTGAAAATCAGAAATTTTTAAAGCAGGTGGGTGAAATGGAATTTTTGAGGTTTTATAATGAAAAGGTTACAGATTAAGTTTAGTCCATTTCTCTTGTATATCTAAAATGAACTAAACCTTTGTTTTTATTGAAAGTTGTTAGCCTATCTCCTTTGAAAGAAATTTCTTGATTTCTTCCTCACTGGGCAACTGGATTTTATACTTTTGTACAAAAATATTTGGGTCTAATCCTGCTGTGGCATAACGAACTAAAGTATCTCCTTTTTCAGTACAAAGCAAAATACCGATTGGTGGATTATCATCGGGCTGCATTACTTCTGCTTTGAAGTAGTTTAGATACATATTCAGTTGGGATGCATATTCATGGTGGAATTTGTCAATTTTTAAATCCACTATGACATGGCATTTCAGTATGCGGTGATAGAAAACGAGGTCAGCAAAGAAGTAATCTTCATCTATCAGTATGCGTTTTTGGCGAGCTTCAAAGCAGAAGCCGTGTCCCATTTCCAGAAGGAACTTTTGTAAATTATCAAGGATGGCTTGCTCTAAATCATTCTCTGTAACTAATGCCCGTTCATTTAACCCTAAGAACTCTAAGGTCAAGGGAGTATTTATTACATTCGCAGGCTGTAGTTGAACTGCCTGTTGCTGTACTAATGCAGAAAGAGCTTCTTTGTTTTTAGATAATCCACTACGCTCGTAGTACAATGAATCAATCTGCCGTTCCAGTTCTTTTGCAGTCCAGCATCCCCTAATCGTTTCCATTTCATAAAAGGCACGTTTAATAGGATTGTCAATAGCAGATATTGCATTCAAATGCGTAGAAGATAATCTGTTAAATAGCTTTTCAGCAGCCAATTTCCAGTCATTATTTGCAATTTCTGAAACCATTTGCAATTTGGCGGTTACTGACCGCCGAATCTCTGTTTCAAATTCGGCGGTCGGCAACCGCCGAATTCCCGAACCCGACATAACATAGCCTAAAACCTCTTCTTTCAACTGTGGATAAACAAGATATAAACGTCTGAACTCCCGGAATCTACGTTCGTTAAGTCCTTTGGTATTTAGTTGTTTTTCCAACTTCTTCAAAAGCTGCTCACCATAGGCTGTACGGTCTTCTCCGTTTTGTTCAAATTCCACGATATAACAGCCCATAAGCCAGTTACGGGAAGTTAGTGCAAGGTTTACAGAGTGTGCTGCTTGTGCTTACAGCGTGTCTTGAATGGCACTTCTCCGTATGTTTCAGCCCGCTATGTCCGAGCAAACTGGCTACTGTTTTAATATTAGCACCATTGTTAAGGATATTCACTGCAAATGAGTGACGGGCACAATGCCAGCTTATGTGCTTGTCTATTCCGGATCTTTTCACCCAACGTTTTACTGATTTACAGCAGCTTTCATAGGATGGTAGATTAAATATAAGCACATCTTTGTTGCCATCCGCAAGAGGTTCACCAATAATAGAGACCAAACCGTCATTCAAAGGAATGACTACTCCACTAGCAGAAGAATGCCCTTTGGTCTTATTCTGTTCAAACTTCAATAGCTTGTTTGAGTAGTCTACATTCTTATATGTAAGGTCTTTCAGTATCACATCGTGTTCGATGGCATAGCGTATCACTTTCTTGAAACGCTGATAGATACTTTTTGCTCCCTCGCCAACGCTACGGGATTGCAAATAGTCCACAAACAGAACCATCATATCCTTAGTGATAAATTCGGGTTTGATGTTGCATTCATATAATGGGTACTGTTCTTTCAGAAAATCCTTAAAACGACTGAAGGCAATTTGCATCATACGCAGGTCTTTCTTAATATTTATGGCTAATCAGTTAAAGAAATCCCTTTCTTTGGAGATTGAACGGTTCAATGCTTCGCAGAAGAAAGGATTTAGCTTTATGTTTTGATGTAAAATGCTTTTTCATAGTTCCTCTATAATAGAAGCTCACGCTAGTAGCCAAGAGGTAGTGTGGCATGTTTAGAACATGTATTCCCAAAAAGAAGAAGGAATCTGCTCTTTTGTCGAAAAAAAGTCTTATGTTTACGCACGATATGAAAAACAGGGTTTATATAGGCCCTGATATCAGTAAATAACCAACCTTGACATGTGTACAAACAGAGATAAGGCTATCTCTTTTGGGCGGGACGGCGGAGATGTCTGCCGTTTCGTTTTTTGTCTATGAGCCAGTGACGTGGTTGCTGACGAATCGTTGCCTCAAGATATTTTTCTGCAGATTCATCGTTCATATATTTCCAATACTCCAAAGGAGTTGCTGCGCTATGCCGTGTGCCTGAAGGAAGACGATTTCATAATCGGTGATGTTTTTGCATTGCGTGAAGAAGCCGACACATTCAACGTGGGCTGGCATTTCAACCAACGCTTCGAGGGCAAGGGATTGGCGCATGAAGCGGCAACGGAATTTCTGGATTACCTTTTCCGTGAAGCAGGCGCACGTCGCATCTACGGCTTTGTGGAGGATGACAACCTGCGGTCGAAAAGATTGTGCGAACGTCTCGGAATGAGATATGAAGGATGCATGAAGGAATTCATATCGTTTGTGTGCCATCCCGATGGAACACCACGGTATGAGGACACCTGCATTTATGCGGTATTGAATAAGGAATGGAAAAACAATAAGAACAGATGATGAATAGAAGAACATGGATAGCCGGCATCACGGTAACAAGCCTGCTGGCTGCATTATTGACAGCCTGCAAACAAGAACAGAGGGAACAGGAAATGAGACAGACATTGCCCGTCATGGTGGTTTCTTCCCGGGCAGTTGAATTTCAAGAAAGTTATTCCGCCTCCATCCGTGGGCGGCAGGATGTGGACATAGTACCCCAAGTGTCGGGCCGTATCACCCGCCTGTGTGTGAAAGAAGGGGAGCAGGTTAAGACGGGACAAGTGCTTGCCGTCATCGACCAAGTGCCCTATCAGGCAGCCTTGCGCACCGCACAGGCAAACGTCAGCGCAGCACAGGCAAAAGTGGAAACGGCACGGATCGAGCTGCAAGGCAAGCAAGCCTTGTTTGATGAGAAAGTCATATCCGATTACGAACTCTCTCTTGCCCGCAACGGGCTGGCGGTAGCACTTGCCGAACTCGAACAGGCAAAGGCTCAGGAAACGGATGCCCGCAACAATCTCTCCTATACCGAGATAAAAAGTCCCAGCAACGGAGTGGTAGGCACGCTTCCTTTCCGCATCGGCGCACTTGTCAGTCCCGGCATGACGCAGCCCTTCACGGTAGTTTCCGACAATGCGGAAATGTACGCCTATTTCTCCGTCTCCGAAAACAAGCTGCGTCAGTTCAGGACACAATACGGTTCCATAGACAAGATGATTTCCCAAATGCCGGAAGTCGGCCTGCAACTGAATGACGGCACGTTCTACGGACGGAAGGGACGCATAGAGACTGTCAGTGGCGTGGTCAATGCCACCACCGGGGCGGTGCAAATCAAAGCCCGCTTCCCCAACCCCGACCGTGAGCTGCTGAGCGGCACCATCGGCAATATCGTCCTGCAAGGAGTGGATGCGGATGCCATCCTGCTGCCCAAGACCGCCACCGTGGAATTGCAGGACAAGATTATCGCCTACCGCCTCAGAAACGGAAAGGCCGAAGCAGCCTACCTGACCGTGGACCGTCTGAACGATGGTAACCACTTCGTGGTGAAGCAAGGTGTGTCCGTGGGCGACACCATCATCACCGAAGGGGTAGGACTTGTAAAGGAAGGAATGATTGTTACACCTAAAAACGTAACCCCATGAATCTACGATTTTTCATAGACCGCCCGGTATTCTCGGGCGTTATTTCCGTGGTGATTGTCTTGATGGGACTCATCGCCATCAAAGTGCTCCCGGTGGAGCAATATCCCGACATTGCACCGCCTACTGTCAACGTGTTCTGTACCTATCCCGGTGCGAATGCCGAAACCGTGCAGAAAGCGGTAATCGTCCCGCTTGAGGAAGCCATTAACGGAGTGGAGGACATGATCTACATGACCTCTACCGCATCCAACACGGGCGATGCTTCCATCAACATCTATTTCAAGCAGGGTGCCAACGCGGACATGGCGGCGGTGAACGTGCAGAACCGTGTGAATGGCGCGTTAAGCCAGCTTCCGGCGGAAGCCACCAAAAGCGGCGTCACGACAGAGAAACAGCAGAATGCCGAGCTGATGACTTTCGCGCTTTACTCACCCGACGACCGTTTCGACCAGACTTTCCTGAACAATTACATGAAAATCAATGTCGAGCCACGGGTGAAACGTATAGGCGGTGTCGGAAAGGCACAGCTGTTCGGCTCGAACTACAGTATGCGTTTGTGGCTCAAACCGGACAAGATGGCGGGGTACGGGCTTATCCCGGATGATATTTCGGCGGTATTGGCACGGCAGAACATTGAGGCCGCCACCGGTTCTTTCGGACAGAACTCCGACGGGGCAAACGAGTACACGATGAAATACCGGGGCAGGCTCTCGACTGCGGAAGAGTTCGGCGAACTGGTGGTCAAGTCCCTGCCCGGCGGCGATGTATTGCGATTGAAAGAGGTCGCGGATATAGAGCTGGGCGATGAGTATTACAATTATTCATCCGAAGTGAACGGACATCCGGCAGCCATGATGATGATAAACCAGAAATCCGGTTCGAACGCATCAAGCACCATCAATGAGATACACGAGGTACTCGATGACCTCAGCCGCGATTTGCCCGAAGGGGCAGAGTTTGTGGTGCTTACCGACACCAACAAGTTCCTGAATGCCTCCATCCATTCTGTCATCAGGACGCTTATCGAGGCGATACTTTTAGTCATCGTGGTGGTGTATGTGTTCTTACAGGACATCAAGTCCACGCTGATTCCCACGATTTCTATCTTCGTGTCCATCATCGGAACGTTTGCCGTAATGTCACTGATAGGCTTTTCCATCAACCTGCTTACGCTTTTCGCCCTTGTGCTTGCCATAGGCACGGTGGTGGACGATGCCATCGTGGTGGTGGAAGCCGTGCAGGCGAAGTTCGACGAGGGGTATCAGTCTCCGGTGCTTGCCGCCGATGATGCCATGAAGGGCGTGTCGTCGGCCATTCTGACCTCCACCCTTATTTTCATGGCGGTGTTCTTCCCTGTGGGCATGATGGGCGGTACTTCAGGGGCGTTCTATACGCAGTTCGGTATCACGATGGCGGTTGCCGTGGGCATTTCGGCCATCAATGCCTTCACCCTTTCTCCGGCATTGTGCGCCCTGCTGCTGAAGCCTTACATTGACGAGCACGGGAACACGAAGAACAACTTCGCGGCACGCTTCCGCAAGGCATTCAATGCGGTTTTTGACCGTTTGAGCCGTCGTTATGTGCGCGGTGTGCTATATGTCATTCATCGCAGGTGGCTGCTGTGGGGCACTATCGCGGTATCGTTCGGGCTGTTGGTGCTTTTTGTCAATACGACCAAGACCGGACTTATTCCTGAAGAAGATACAGGCACGGTCATGGTCAGCATGAACACGAAACCCGGTACATCCATGGCGCAGACCGGCAAAACCCTAAAACGTATAAACAGCCGTCTTGACAGTATCGCAGAGATTGAATACAACGGTACTGTGGCAGGCTTTTCTTTCAGTGGCTCGGGACCTTCGCAGGCCATGTCTTTTCTCACTCTCACGGATTGGGACGAGCGCAAAGGGGAAGGGCAGTCGGTGAACGATGTAATAGGCCGTATTTATGCCGCCACCGCCGATATTCCCGATGCCACCGTATTCGCCATGTCGCCCCCGATGATTGCCGGATATGGGATGGGCAACGGTTTTGAACTGTACTTGCAGGACAAAAACGCCGGAGACATAACCGCCTTCAGCCAAGTGACCGACCGGTTTGTGGAAGCGTTGTCGGGCAGACCGGAGATCGGTGAGGTCTATTCATCGTTCGCGGCTGATTATCCGCAATACTGGGTGGATATAGATGCTGCCAAATGCGAACAGTCCGGTGTGTCTCCTTCCGATGTCCTGTCAACACTCTCGGGATATTTTTCGGGAGAATATGTATCGAATTTCAACCGCTTCTCAAAAC
>OFMV01002929.1_pt1 | contig 10601 bp, 9 predicted proteins | sample 1541881 | NCBI WGS metagenome assembly OFMV01 (sample SAMN04209220, study PRJEB22552) | human gut metagenome | biome: gut; material: feces | host: Homo sapiens | place: USA: Oklahoma
AGAGAAAACGGTCTTCAGCGTCCGGCAAAAGGGGGTTCCACCCCTGCTTTTGCCTACCAGCATGCTGCAATTGCCCCGTTGCCTTGTCTGAATTTGCAGCCTTGATTCTCATGATTCAACTTTGTCTGAATTTGACAGCTTCAAAAAATGCAATTGCAGCAGGAAAAACAAATTGCAAAATTCGATTTGCTTCGCAAATGTGGGCTACTCGCCCACACCTCGGCAGCATTTTTAAAAAACTGCTGCACCGAAAAACTTTTATTTGCCTGCGGCTCGCTCCCAGCAGCCCTATATATATTCCCCTTACAAAAAAGAGCAGGACGTACCGCCCTGCTCTTCCTCATGCTGCATTTGCACTTATTCGATTTTTCCGTACAATCCAACCTGTAAATCATCTTCCGGCTTCGGCTTCCGATAATCTTTTTCAAAGCTTGTGCTCATAATATCATCGAAATTTGTCGGCTTATGCGGAATTTCTTCCTCCCGATTGCGGTGCGGATTTGCATTCCGTTTCCGATTGCCGCCATTGCCATGATTCCGATAACCACCCTTGCGGTCATTCCGGTTGTCATTGCGGTTATTTCTGCCTCTGGAGCGGCGTGCCGGAATCGGTTCTCCATTTTCATCCAACGGCAAAATGACTACCTTCCGGTATGGATCTTCGCCCACACTCTTGGAGCTAACACCGTCAATCTCTGCAACCTTTGCATGAATAATCCGCCGTTCATACGGGTTCATTGGCTCTAAAGTTGTTGCACGCTGATTGCGAATCACCGTCTTTGCAAGCCGTTCTGCAAGGTGTTCGAGGGTCTGGCGACGCTTTTCCCGATAGCCATTGCTATCCAGAATAATCCGGCAGTAATCTTCTTCGCCCTTGTTGGCGATGATAGAAGAGAGATACTGCATCGCATCGAGGGTTTCGCCCCGTCTGCCAATAATCGTACCGCCTCGGCTGTTGCTGCTGATTTCCAGCAGAATGCCGTTTTCCTGTACCTTTGGGGTTGTGGTAACAGTAACGCCCAGCTTTTCATAAACGGCTGCTACATAGTCCTGTACCCGCTTTACAGCTTCCTGCTGTTCCGGTGTCAGGCTGTCCAGCGACAGCGGTTCTGCTGATTCTGTAGCAACTGCTTCCGGCTCTGCATCTGCTGCTGGTTCAGTTACCGTTACGGTTTCCGTTACAGAAACGGTTTCTTCTACTGCTGCATCCGTTTCCGGTTCTACAACTGTTTCTGTAATCGTTTCCACAGTTTCTTCTACCACTGGTGCAGCTGCCTGCGGTTCTGGCATCGGTTCTGCTGCCGGAGCCGGTGTTTCTACTGCTGCAACCGGTGGTTCATAAATTGCTTCAATCGTGACGCTTGCACCAATTCCCATCAGACCCTTTTTCTGTTCCAGAATCCGAAAAACAATCTGCGACTCGGAAACACCAAAAGCCTGCACCGCCTGCCGCTTTGCATCTTCCAGCTTTTTCGCAGTAAAAATCTGTCTCATGTGCACACGCACTCCTTTCTTTCACGGATGGACTTTGCAATCTCTGCACCCTTCCGTTCCATCAATCCTCATCCGAGGAATCTTCCTCATATGTTTCACCATATTTTTCTGCCATTCGCTTTCTGGCTTCCTGAATCTTCTGCTTATTGTAAGAAGACAGTTCCCGGTTCGACATATTCTTGGTCTTTTCGGTTTCCTGTACTCTGGCTGCACCAGCATTCTGATTCATCACCCGTTCCGTAAAGGACTGCTTTCCGGCAGCATAACGGGCTTCCATCTTCTTGTTTTCCTTCTCAATGATCTTTGCACCCCGTTCCGGTGTAAAGTAGAGATTCAGACCGATGGTCTGCACCAGCGAGAAGAAGGACGAACAAGCCCAGTAGAAACCAACACCGGCAGATACCTGAAAGGCAAACCAAACAGAGAACAGCGGCATCACATACAGCATGACGTTCATGCAACCCATGTTCTGTTCGGGTGCTGTGCCCCGCTTCTTCTGCATAATCTGCATATAGATGGTCATGATCAGCTGTAAAATACCGGAGAGCAGCGGAATACAGAACAGAATGACTGCGGAGGCATTCCAAACTTCCGGATGCCAAGTCGGGGTTTCCCCGAGATTTACACCAAATACGGTAAAATGTTCCATGAAGTCCGATACTTTGGAGGTATCGAATGTATCCACATTGGAGAAAGCGGACGGGTTGTCCTGAAACGCCTTTAAGACACCCAGTTCCTGTCGCAAACCTGTATATTGTTTGGCAACGCTATCGCCTAAAATGCCTGTAGAAATTTCTACGACCTTGGAAATCACACTTTTGCTGTAATGCAAAATATGCGTCAATGGCTTATAGACAACGTCCAACACGCCGAACAGCAGGAAGAACTGTAAGAACATTGGCAGACAGGAGGACATCGGGTTGACGTGTTCTTCCTGATACAGCTGCATCTGTGCCTGCTGCAATTCCTGCGGCTTGTCCTTATATTTTGCCTGTAATTTTTTCAGCTTCGGCTGTATCAGCTGCATCCGCAGCGTATTCTTCTGCTGTTTATAAGAAATCGGGAACAGCAAAATCTTGGTGATGATCGTAAAGAGTACAATTGCGACACCATAGTTATTGACGAGCTGATAAATCAGCCGCATAATCCAGCCAAATGGGGTGCCGAATATGTCATACAAAATGGTAATGATGCGTCACCCTTTCTGTTTTCTTATTTCAATTTGATTTTCGTCCAGCGATGCCGCTTTTGCGGCAGCGTCAGGGGTACAGCATCAAATCCGCCGGGACTCCACGGATTACACCGCAGAATCCGGCGAACTGCCAGACCCGTTCCATGCCATGCCCCAAACCGTTTGACCGCCTGCAACGCATAAGCACTGCAAGTCGGATAATAGCGGCAGCATGGCTTTTTTAAAGGGGAAAGCACCCTCCGATAAAAGCGAATCAACAGCAGCAGCAGGGTTTTCATTGCGGTGTTCCCTCCGGCTTGGAGGATTTTCCGCCTGCCCGCATCCGAATGGGCGGTTCCCAATGCCGCTGGATTTGCGGAATGGTTTCTTTCCGCAGATACTTGACCAATCTGGTCGATGTCAGGTTGCAAATCCGTGCCCGGGCAACAATGACGATATCCAGATAGGGCGGCAGCTCGGCTTCCAATTCCCGATACGCCTGTCGAATGAGCCGTTTTGCACGATTTCGCTGCACCGCATTGCCGACCCGTTTGCCGGCGGTGATGCCCAGTCGGTGCACGCCGAACCGATTCGGCCGCATATAAATCACCACAAACGGCGTGACAAACGAAATGCCCCGCTTATACAGGATCTGAAAATCCCGATTTTGGTTCAGGATGATGGTCTGTTTCACCGATGTTCCGCTCCTTTCTGAATTTGCTGAAAAAACAAAAAAGACCACAAAAAAGATTTTGTGGTCCGTCTCGTTAGTGGCTAAGTCTTGCTCTGCCCTTGGCTCTTCTACGAGCTAAAACCTTTCTTCCATTGGAAGTTGCCATTCTCTTTCTGAAACCGTGTTCCTTCTTCCGGTGCAGCTTCTTCGGCTGATATGTTCTCTTCACAACAACTGCCTCCTTTCCCATGTGCAATTTCTGCAATCTCAAACTGGAATCCTGTCGAGTTCGGGTGCATCCGCAGCGAATCCGGCAGCATTCTGTGTGTTATACCTGCCGCAATTCCGACTGGCAGCAGCGGCGTGGAATCCCAATGATTGTTCCTTGGGTCGAAAAATTGGCATTCGTACCCAAATGGGCAGACCAATGTCCGACCTGTTCTATTATAACGAATTTTTCCCATGGTGTCAAGCCTTTTTTTCAAAAAACAGAGAATTTTTTCATTTCAGCAGGGGGCAGCGTGGTTTCGCCTGCATTTTTGTGCATCTCGCACAACGGATTTGACATTTCCACGCGGATTTGTGGAAACCTCTTGCCGCAGACGGAATGTTTCAAGGAAAAGACTTGATTTTTTCCACAATTCATGTTACAATAAAATAGTATTGCTATCGGCTTTCGTCTGTCCAGAAATGGGAAAATGACAGCAAAAATCCACCCATTCCAACAGAATTTGCTTCAATTTCCCGATTTTTCGGGAAATTTTCCCGTGCCGATGCAGCAGAACATAGAAGAACACTGCACAGACGGCATGCAGTCGAGCCGATGCACCAAAGATTTTCCACAATGTCCCGGCTCCTGCCGCTGCACGCCGCCAAGAAAAGGAGATTACAATGCTATGAATTCATTCGATGAGGTATTCGAACATGTAAAACGATACTGTCTGGAAAAAGGGCAGATCCCGGAGGTTGCAGTCAAACTTTGGATTGATGCCCTCCATCCGGTGGATCTCAGCGGAACGGATGCCGTTTTTACCATTCAGTCCGATTTTCAGCGTTCTGTCATTCTCAGCAACTATGAACCGCTGCTGAAAGAGGCATTTCGCAATATTTTAGGCTTTGATGTCAATCTGGTCATCCGGATTGAAGAAGAATTTGAACCAGAACCGACCCAGACAGAATCTACCGGCTCGGAAGACCTGGCTCTGCGGAATCAGCAGCTGGAAAAGAGCTTTGAAGGGGCAAACTACGAATATACATTCTCCACGTTCATTGTGGGTCGCTCCAACGAATTTGCCTATGCTGCCTGTACGGCAGTTGCAAAAGAACCGGGCAAGAGTTACAATCCGCTGTTCATCTACGGTCCATCCGGTCTGGGAAAAACACACCTGATGCATGCCATCGCCCACGAGGTCGAACAGCAGCATCCGGATTACAACATCATTTATGTGACCAGTGAAGAATTCGGAAACGACCTGATCAACGGCATCAACCGCAACAATATGGCAAGTTTCCACGACAAATACCGCTCTGCGGATGTCCTGTTGATCGACGATATTCAGTTCTTCAGCGACAAAGACCGGATGCAGGAAGAATTCTTCCATACCTTTAATAAATTACACGCAGAAAACAAGCAGATCGTCATCACGTCCGATAAGCCGCCGAGAGAGCTGAAAACACTGGAAGAACGGATTCGCACCCGGTTTGAATGCGGTCTGATCACCGATATCACCATTCCGGATTTTGAAACCCGCATCGCCATCATCCGCCGCAAGGCAGAACTGCTTGACCTGCACATTCCGGACGATGTGGCAGAATTCATTGCCAACCGCCTGAAAACCAACATCCGGCAGCTGGAAGGAGCAGTGAAAAAGCTGAAAGCTCTGAAGCACTTCGCTGGTTCTCCGCCGTCCATCTCCATGGCACAGAGTGTCATCAAGGACATCCTGAACAACGACCAGCCTGTGCCGATCACTGTAGAAAAAATTATTGCCGAGGTGGCAGATGTCTACGGCGTGACCCCAGAGGAAATTCGCAGCAGCAAACGCTCCGCACAGATTTCCACCGCTCGAAAAGTGGCAACCTACGTTGTCCGGGAAATCACGCAGATGCCGCTGCAGTCCATCGGAACGGAGTTCGGCGGCAGAGATCATTCGACCATTGTCTATGCCATCAATAACATTGAAGCAGGGATGAAACGGGATGCCAATTTAAAGCAATTGGTAGAAGATATCATCAAAAACATCAAAACCAAGACCCATTAAAGGCAAATGGATTGCCGTTTTTCTTGCCTCATTTTTCCATTTTATGCAAACAAATTTCCGATTTCCGGTTTTGAAAAACGGCTGCATATTCCACAATATGCAGCCGGATTGTGTCTGTAAAGCCCGTTTTTTCTCGAAAAATGTGCTGATTTCAGCGAAAAAAATGTGCCGATTTCAAGCCATTTTTGCGGTTTTCCACAGACTTTCCGAAGACTTTCAACAGCGTTTTCCACAATTTGTGGAAAGACGGAAATTGCCGAAATTTCGGAAATTTTTCTGGGTGTCGGAAATCTTTCCCAACCAGTTTTCCACGAAAATCCGATTTTCTGTTTCAACAGTTTCAACATGCGGATTTTTGAAAAATTTTTGCCGTTCGATTTTCCTCGAGTTTTCCACAAAATTTTCAACAAGTTTTTCTTTTCAACTCCACAATCTTTCAACTTTTCAAAATGAGTAATGCGAATTCAACTTTTCCACACAATTTCAACAATTGCACTGTTAAAAAAAAAATCAGCAGATTCGCCATTTTTCTGACTTTTCCACCGTTTCAACAGCCCCTACTACTACTACTAATTTTTTTAATCTTTCTATTCTATCAAAACGACACACACAGAACAGCAAATACCATCGCAACTGTGGAAACTTTCCACAATTTCTAGATGAAACAGACCGGAACAGGGATTCGAATCGCCCATTCTAATAGAAAGGAATCTTTATTATGCAGTTTACTTGTGATCGGCAAGCCCTTTATCAAGCCGTTACCTATGTATCAAAAGGGGTTGCACAAAAATCAACCATCCCTGCCCTGGAGGGCATTCGGATGCAGCTTCGTCCGGGACAGTTACAGCTGACTGGTTACGACCTTGAATTTGGCATTCAGACCAATCTTCCAGTGGACACCCATGACACCGGAGAATTTGTCATTCATGCACGGCTGTTCAGTGAAGCCCTGCGGAGATTCTCCGGCAACACAGTTTTGCTGGAAATCGACAGCCGGTTGGCAGTCACCATGCACTGTGAAGCAACCGAGTTTCACATCTCTGCAATGTCCGCAGAGGACTATCCGTCTTTGCCAGAGCTGGAAATGGAAGATGGACTGACCCTCGAACAGGGAACGTTGCGTTCCATGATCCATCAGACCAGCTATGCAACCTCGCTGAACGAAAACAAGCCTGTCTTCACCGGGGAACTCTTTGAAACCATCGGAGATGAACTGCGGGTCGTTGCCATTGACGGCTATCGGCTTGCCATCCGTACCGAAAAGATTGCAACAAAAGTACCATATCATTTTGTTGTACCAAAGCGGACACTGCTGGAAGTTGCTTCGATGCTGAAAGATGATGCAGAAGCACCATGCGAACTGACTGCAACTCGCAACCACATTGCATTCTCTTTCAATGGCTATCTTGTTTTCTCTCGATTGCTGGAAGGTGAATTTCACAATTATCAGAGCAGCATTCCCAGCGGCTATGAAACAGAAGTCATTTTACAGACTGCTGACTTGATTTCTTGTCTGGAACGGTGCTCGCTGCTGATCAACAGCAAATTCAATGCACCAATTCGCTGCACATTCTCTGATAATCAGTTATATGTCCACTGTGAAACCGGAATTGGTAAGATTCATGATACCATTCCAGCACAGGTAAAAGGTCCAGAAGTTACGATTGGTTTCAATAACCGGTATTTGCTGGAGGCTGCAAAGGCATCGGATTGTGACCAGATTCGGTTGCAGTTAACAGGTGGCAATCACGTTGCAAAGATGGTGCCAATGCAGGGTGAAAACTTTATCTTCCTGCTGATGCCAATTCAGCTGCGATAAATCCAATAATCAATCAATAGATAGGCTGTAAGAAATCAGCCGCAGGCAAATGAAAGTTTTTTGGTGCAGCAATTTTTCAAAAATGCTGCCGAGGTGTGGGCGAGTAGCCCACATTTGCGGAGCAAATTCAATTTTGCAGTCTGTTTTCCCTGCTGCAATTGCATTTTTTGAAACTGTCAAATCCGCAATTTTATGATTTGTAAGAAACAAGTTACAAATTCGGACAAGGCAACGGGGCAATTGCAGCATGCTGGCAGGCAAAAGCAGGGGTGGAACCCCCTTTTGCCGGACGCTGAAAATCGTTTTCTCTAAGAGAAATCATGCAATGCATCTTCCGAAGTCAAAGCAATAAACAAATATCTTATAATCATTCCAGTGAGCAGTCCCAACAAAATACACCGCACAGCATTGTCGCACCGCATAAAATATGCTATAATAGAACCAGCCTTTTTTCACACAAAGAATGAAGGAAACAACGAAACAGATAGGATTTGAATCAATATGAATCAATATACCGTCATTGGCATTCTCGCCCATGTAGATGCCGGAAAAACAACGCTTTCGGAGGCATTGCTGTTTCAAGCAGGTGTCATCCGCAAACAAGGCAGAGTCGACCATAAAGATGCTTTTCTAGATACCAACCCACTGGAACGGGAGCGAGGGATTACCATCTTTTCCAAGCAAGCCATTCTGCCCCTGCCGGAAAAGACCATCACCTTACTGGATACACCGGGGCATGTCGATTTTTCTGCCGAAACAGAACGAACCTTGCAGGTATTAGATGCTGCCATTTTGGTTATCAGCGGTCTGGATGGCGTACAGAGCCACACCGAAACGCTCTGGCAACTGTTGCAGCAGTATCACATTCCGACCTTTTTATTTCTCAATAAAATGGACTTGTCCCCCTATTCCGAAGCAGAACTGCTCACACAGTTACAGGAAAAATTATCGCCGCACTGCCTTTCTTTCACACAGAAAGATGCAGCCTTTTATGAAGCTGCTGCCCTTGCAGATGAAGCATGTTTGCAACAGTATCTGGAAACAGAGCAGATTTCCGATGACCTGCTTCGCACTGCCATTGCAAACCGTACTTTGTTCCCCTGTTGGTTTGGCTCTGCTCTGAAACAGCAGGGCATTGCAGACTTTTTAAATCTGCTGGACAAATACGCTCCAACTGTTTCGGAGCAATCTGCATTTGGTGCAAAAGTGTATAAGATTACAGAAGATGAATCCGGCAATCGCCTGACCCATTTAAAAATCACTGGCGGAACGCTGCACGTGCGGGATAAATTGCCGAGCGGTGAAAAAATCACGCAAATTCGTCTTTATAATGGTGTAAAGTTTCAAACTGTTGATGCTGTCACCAGTGGTATGGTGTGTGCGATTACTGGATTGTCGAAAACTTATGCCGGGCAGGGACTGGGAAAAGAACACGATACCGCACCGCCGACCCTTGCCCCCGTGTTGTCCTATCGGGTGCAGATACCACCATCGTTAGATGTTCATAAGGTGCTGGAAAATATGCGGAAACTGGAGCAGGAAGATCCGCAGCTGCAAGTACGATGGAACGAGCAGCTGCAAGAAATATCCGTTCGCTTGATGGGAGAAATTCAGCTTGCTGTCTTGCAACGATTGATGTTAGAGCGGTTTTCCATGCCGATTTCCTTTGATAGCGGAAGTATTGCCTATCGGGAAACCATTCAGAAACCAGTAGAAGGTGTTGGACACTACGAGCCGCTCCGGCATTATGCAGAGGTGCATCTATTATTAGAGCCATTGCCAACGGGCAGCGGTTTGCAGTTTGCAGCAGCTTGCAGAGAAGATGATTTAGATCGCAACTGGCAACGGCTTGTTCTGACACATTTACAGGAAAAAACACACGGCGGTGTGCTGATGAATGCTCCGATTACCGATATGAAAATCACATTGATTGCTGGAAAAGCACACGTCAAGCATACCGAGGGCGGTGACTTTCGGCAGGCAACCTATCGTGCTCTCCGGCAGGGCTTGCTTTCTACAGAAAGTGTTTTATTAGAGCCGTGGTATCAGTTTCGCTTGACGATTCCAACGGAATGTGTTGGCAGAGCGATTGCAGATTTACAGCATATGTCTGCAACTTTTTCCGCTCCAGAGCAGGCAACGCCAACGACACAGGTTTTGCAGGGAACAGCTCCGGTTTCTGAACTGCGAACCTATTCTGAAACCGTTGTCGCCTATACCAAAGGGAAAGGTCGGCTGTTCTGTCAGATGAAAGGATATTTCCCCTGCCACAATACAGAAGAAGTGCTGGAACAGGTTTCTTATGACGGAGCGAACGATCCGGAAAACTCTGGAGATTCCATTTTCTGTTCCCACGGAGCAGGGGTATTGGTCAAGTGGGATGATGTGCCGAAGCATATGCATTTGCCCTATGCATATGTTCCAGAGCAGAAAGCAGAATTGACACCGCCAGTACAGCTTGCCCGACAGGCGGAGCGATACCGTAGCCGACTCGAAGAAGATCAAGCGTTGCTGGGTTGGTTTGAGCGAACTTATGGGAAGATTCAGAGAGATCCTCGTCAGGCATTGGACAGGCTTCCGGATGATGTGACGGAAACTGCAAAAACTGCTCCTTTGCAGCCACTAAAAACCGGAGATGTCTATTTGTTGGTAGATGGTTATAATGTTATTCATGCATGGGATTCCTTGAAACAGTATCTGCCCGACCATCTGGAACTAGCACGAAAACAATTAAGTGATTGGCTCTGTAATTATCAGGGTTTTCGGCAGTGTCAAGTAATTTTGGTTTTTGATGCATATCAGGTAAAGGGCGGACGGGAACATGTGGAGCAATATCATAACATTCATATTGTCTATACCAAGGAAGCAGAAACCGCAGATGCCTATATCGAGCGAACAACTTATGATTTAGCGAAAGAACGGCGGGTACGGGTTGTAACTTCTGATGGATTGGAGCAGCGAATTATTTTAGGAAATGGAGCATGTCGGGTATCTGCCGCAGAATTTGAGAAAGAGTTGAAAGAAGTAGAGCAGGCAATTCAGTCGTACTTACAAAGCGGACATCACCCCAGCAATCATATCACCATAAAATAAATGATATTACGCATTAAAAAACGAGCCGCAGGCAACGAAAAGTTTTTCGGTGCAGCAGTTTTTCAAAAATGCTGCCGAGGTGTGGGCGAG
>OFMV01002940.1_pt1 | contig 10559 bp, 10 predicted proteins | sample 1541881 | NCBI WGS metagenome assembly OFMV01 (sample SAMN04209220, study PRJEB22552) | human gut metagenome | biome: gut; material: feces | host: Homo sapiens | place: USA: Oklahoma
TGGAAAGCCCGTAAAATAAGGAAAGTTCAAGAAATCTCTCCACAAATTCCGATTTATACGGCAGATTAGCTGCCTTTATAAATCTATTATTTCACGCACTTCCACTTTTTTCAACCACTTTTCCAATCAAATCCCCATCGGCATAATCTCATCAATATCTGCTTCCCGTTTAGGCTTTGCAATCCCATAAAAACTTGAAGTAGGATTACAACAGTTTTTCTAATTCTATCAGTAACTTTTCTTTCATATCTTCTAATTCTGTCTTTGAAGGGCGGTTATTATCATTGTACATTTTTTCCATAGGATACCACCAAACAGGTCCTTTTCCGTTGTTGCCATAGTTTTCTATATCTCCGCTTTTTCTTGGGAATAGGTGCCAGTGCAGATGTGTATCGCCATTGCCTAACAATTCATAGTTCATTTTTTCTGCTCCAAAAGCGTTTGAAACTGCTTCGGCGACTATGGACATTTCCTCTAAAAACTTGATCTTTTTCGAATGGTTTAATTGAAACAGTTCTGTTTTATGTTCTTTGCAAAGAAATAATGTGTAGCCCTTAAAATGCTGATTATCACCAATAACTACATAACCTGTTTGCAATTCTTTAACGAAGTATGGATTCGTACCATTGTTGACCATTTTAATTCTGTCGCATATAAAGCACATACTCTAAACCTCTCATTTCCTGTTTGTCCGGAATAATAACTACTTGTTCAAGACTATTATAGCATAATCCTTTATGTTATTCTGCTTTATAAATGAAAAAAATTATAAATTCTTTTCCATATACCCACAGGTAAAAGGGAAAAAATCATATTTTTTGGTTCCTGTATGTGTAAATCCGAATTGCTCATACCAATTTTTTAATTTTTTGTTTTCCTCGACTATTCCGATGTTGATTTTTACGCAATTTGCTTTTTTGGCAGTATTAAAGGCATGAAATAATAGCTCTTGACCGATTTTTCTGTGTCTGTATGCCGGAAGTACACATAAATTATTTAACTCACACTCATTATTACTCTGCAATAGCAATGAATAGTAGCCAACAATTTTCCCGTTATCCCAAAAGGCATACATACGTCTATGCTCACCGAATAAATGCCACTTTAATCTTTCTTCAGTAGTTGCGAATGCTGTGAATTTAGGTGCATTTTCAGCGGTAAAGCCAAACTCGTCAGCAACTGTGGCAAAGCTGACTCTGATTACATTTACACATTCGCAAATATCTTTTTCATTCACTTCCTCTATCATGGTAAGTACCTCCGAATTTCGATTTAGGAGCAGTGCGTTGGTTCTTAAATAAATTGTATCATATAAAACTTAGTAATTCAAGAAATATTTGCAAAAAGGCTTAACAATCACTTGATGATGTATGAGAAAGAATTTCGAGCGTTTACGCTCACTGCTCATCAAGCCTTTTAAAAGCTTAAAATACACGGACAAACAAGCCGTGAATATTATGCTCTCGTATTAGGCGGATATTATATAAATTGTAATGTCTGTCTATTGCGTTTTGTTGCCGGATTGCGCAACCAACCAAAATATGATAAAATAAATTCCGATATAAAACAGGATTTAAGGATTATTTAATAATTTCTATGCTACAATGTAATCACAACGATAAAAGGAGCAAGGAAATGTATTTAAACATACTGAAAAAAGACCTTAAAAGCAAAAAAACCATGAATATGATACTGCTGGTGTTTATTATACTTGCGACGATGTTTGTATCTTCAAGCGTAAACAACATTTTAAGGGTTACAAACGGCGCTGGATGATTATTTTGAAATGGCGAATGCACCTGATTATCTGGTGACAACAATGAACAAAAACCTTGCCGTTGACATTGATGAAACAATAAGCTCGGCGAAAGCGGTTGACAGCTATGCTGTGGAAGATGTGCTGTTTTTAGCACCTGACAATTTTATCTTCGGGGACAAGGACATAACCGCCAAAGGCGGCACGAATATAGTTCAGAGCGACATAGGTATGAATTATTTTCTCTCTGACGGCAGTATCCTTGAAAAAGTAAATCAGGGCGAATTATATATAACGGAAAATAAAGCAGCCGCTATCGGCGTTGAAATTGGAGATAAGCTTACCATAGAATTGAACGGCATCAACTGTGAGTTAATATTCAAGGGCAAGATAAAGGACGCACTTTTCGGATCAAATCAGCTTACTATAACCCGTTATATAATCAGTGTTGAGGATTATAATGCACTGACTTCAGCTGAAAACGCAGAGGAGTTTTACAGCGGCTCTCTTGTTTACATACATTCCTCTGATATTGATACACTTGTAAAGCAGATAAAACCTCTTGCGGACAACAGTATTCTTACATTTGACAGGGCTTCTATGGAATTCTGTTATATTTTTGATATGATAATTGTGGGGCTGCTCATTGTGGTAAGTGTTATTTTTATTGCTGTCGCTTTCGTGGTGCTGCGTTTTACTATCACCTTCACGCTTTCGGATGAATTTCGTGAAATCGGCGTTATGAAAGCAATAGGTATAGGCAATTTCAAAATCCGTGGGCTTTACCTTGCAAAGTATCTGGGGCTTTCTGTAATCGGCGCAGTAATCGGACTTGTATTAAGCTTCCCATTCGGTGAAATGCTTATGAGCGTATCATCGCAGAATATTATCGTAAGTAATTCAAATCCGATATTTGTAAATATTCTCTGCGCAGTGCTTGTGATTGCGGTAATTCTGTCGTTCTGCTATGGCTGTACGGGTAAGGTCAGAAAAATGACTCCGATTGACGCAATCCGAAACGGTCAGACGGGAGAACGTTTCCAAAAAAAGAGTGTAATGAGCCTCGCTGAATCAAAGCTCCCTGCAACACCTTTTCTTGCTCTTAATGATATTGTAAGCAGCCCAAAGCGTTACAGCATTATTACATTCACATTCTTCCTATGCCTTTCCCTTATGCTTATGCTTTCGGCAACCGTTTCAACTATGAACAGCGACAGTCTTGCCGCAACTTTCGGCTGGGCAAACTGTGACATATATCTTGACAGCAAAATGGTTATGGAATGTATGCTGGAAGGCGGCGATGAAAAGCTGGAGAAGCACCTTGATAATATGGAAAAAACTCTTGCTGAAAACGGTATTCCCGCAAAATGTTATCAGGAAATGATGTTCTCTCTGCCTGTTGTTCACGGAGAAAAGAAAAGTAATATTACAATCTATCAGGGTACAGGCACGACAATGGATATGTACGAATATACCGAAGGTACCGCACCGCAGAACACAAATGAAATTGCAATAACACGAATTTCCGCAAAAACACTTAATGCGAATATCGGTGATACTGTTACAATTAAAACTGTTGACGGGGATAAGGAATATATCATTTCGGCATTCTTTCAGTCAATGAATATGCAGGGCATCGGTATCAGGCTGCACAGCGACGAATATATAAATTACGTTCAGGCAAACGGCGGTAACAACACTCAGATTAAGTTTACCGATAATCCCGACAGTGAAGAAATACAGCGGCGAATAGGTGAAATTCAGAGAATTTTTCCAGATTACGAAAACATAAAGACTTGCGCTGAAGCGGTAGCGGATATGGTGGGAGTAGCCGGAACTCTTGACACCGTAAAATCACTCGTAGTTATGCTTACAATCGTTTTATCGGCGCTCATAACCGTACTTATGGAACGTTCCTTTATTGCAAAGGAACAGGGCGAAATCGCTCTTATGAAAGCGGTGGGAATGAGAAACGGCAGAATTTACGCATATCATACATTACGCTTTTTATTCGTTGGAATTATTGCGGTAATTATCGGCGAAGCTTTAGCGCTACCGTTAACGCATCTTTGCATTGACCCGATTTTCAAAATGATGGGTATGGAGCTTGCGGTCGGTTATGTCATAAACCCTGCGGAAATGTATCTTTTATTCCCTCTCGTAATTCTTCTGACAACAACCGTCAGTGCATTTCTCACTTCGCTTTACACAAGAAAAATCAAGTCCTCAGACACAGCCAATATAGAATAAGAAAGGAAACCGCTATGAATATCTTAGAAGTAAAAGACCTGTGCAAAACATATATCGTAAACAAGCGCCAGAACAATGTGCTTAAAAATGTCAGCTTTACTGTAGAGGAGGGCGAGATGGTAGCCGTTATGGGGCCGTCAGGCTCGGGTAAGTCAACTCTTCTCTACGCCGTTTCGGGTATGGACGGCATTACCGCAGGCGAGGTGCTGTTCTGTGGCAGGAATATCGCAAAAATGGGTGAAAGGGAGCTTGCCGATTTAAGACTTCTTGAAATGGGATTTATCTTTCAGCAGATGTATATGCTGAAAAACTTAACGGTACTTGACAATATCATACTCCCTGCGGTACAATCGAATAAGAATACCGAAACACGAAAAGAAATCGTTCGGCGTGGGCAGGATTTAATGCGTAAGCTGGGCATTATCGAAATCGCCGACAACGACATTAACGAGGTTTCGGGCGGACAGCTTCAGCGTGCCTGCATCTGCCGCAGTATGATCAATAATCCGAAAATGATTTTTGCCGACGAACCGACAGGTGCACTCAACCGTACATCGTCCGATGAAGTTATGGAAGAGCTTGCAAAGCTAAACGCCGACGGTACGACAGTTATGCTTGTAACTCACGATGTTAAGGTTGCGGCAAAATGCACAAGAGTTATGTATATAGTTGACGGCAATATCAGGGACGAATATAATCTCGGCAGATGTGAAAGCAATTCTCAGGTGAGAGAGCGTGAACGTGCGCTGAATAACCGGTTACTTGAATTAGGGTGGTAATATGACCGATATTTTAATTGTTGAAGACAATGAAGAGCTTGCCGATATACTGTGTGATTTTCTCCGTGCGGAAAATTACACGGTATCTGTTGCCAAAACAGGTGAAAAAGCCTTGTCGCTGTATGAAAAATACGGCGCAAGGCTTATTGTGCTTGACATAATGCTCCCCGGAATTGACGGCTTTGCGGTGTGCAGAAAAATCCGTGAAGAAAGCGACACGCCCATACTTATCGTAAGTGCAAAGGTCGACAAGGAGGATAAGCTGAACGGGCTTATTCTTGGTGCTGACGATTACATTGAAAAGCCGTATGACATTGACATAATGCTTGCAAAAATTGCAGGTATTTTCAAGCGTCGGTACGCTGTTGATGATCTTATCGACGGGGATATTCGTGTCAATAAGGTGAGCAGAACGGTATGCAGAAACGACATACCTATTGAAATGACTGTAAAGGAATTTGATTTACTGGTACTGCTTATCGAAAACAAGGGCAGGATTCTTACAAAGAAGTATCTATTTAATCAGATCTGGGGCAGTGACAGCTTTTCGGAACAGCAGACTCTCACAGTGCATATAAAGCGGCTTCGTCAGAAAATCGAGGACGATCCGAAAAATCCGAAGCATATACAGACGGTATGGGGAGTAGGCTACAAATATGAAAGCATTTAACAAAATTTTCGCCTTAGCGGTGGCAGTTATAATTACGGTTTTTGTTACAGCAAATGCGATACTTCTTAATGATAGCACCGGCGGCAGACCATATCTTGTAGAGGTTTCAAGGCTTGTAAACGAAATCGAAAACGGGAACGCTTATGACATTTCAGATTGCAAATATGTAACGGGTGTAAGCGAGTACGCCGAGGACTTTTACAATTTCCACAGCGACTATGTTATCAGAGAGATAAACGGCGAGTTGTACCGTTTTGATTATACCGCTGACGGAAGTGTTGATAAGGCGGAAACAATAATTGTTGTGAACGTAATCCTCGTCATAATGTCTGTGGTAATCATTGCGGTTATGATTTACATAAGGGCAAAAATTCTCGCTCCGTTTGAGAAACTCACCGATATTCCCTATGAGCTTTCAAAGGGTAATCTTACTGCACCTGTAAAGGCAGCGAAAAACAGGTTTTTCGGGCGATTTGTCTGGGGTGTGGATATGCTCCGGGAGAATATGGAGCAGCAGAAAGAGCGTGAATTAAATCTGCAAAGGGAGAAGAAAATGCTTTTGCTGTCCCTGTCGCACGACATAAAAACTCCCTTGTCGGCTATAAAGCTGTATTCAAAAGCACTCTCAAAGGGGTTGTATACCGATAAGGAAAAACAGCTTGAAATCGCCGAAAGCATCAATGCCAAAGCTGATGAAATAGAGGGATATGTTGCTGAAATCATCACTGCTTCAAGAGAGGAATTTTTAAGTCTTGATGTTACAATGGGCGAGTTTTATCTGTCGGAGCTTGTAACAAAAATCAAGCTTTACTATACCGAAAAATTGTCGCTCATAAAGACTGATTTTTTCGTCGGAGAATATGGTGATTGCCTTATAAGCGGAGATCTTGACCGAAGCGTCGAGGTGGTTCAGAATATAATGGAGAACGCCATAAAATACGGCGACGGCAAGGAAATTTCAATCAGCTTTTCCGAAGAGGAGGGCTGTATTCTTATTGCTGTGAAGAATAGCGGCTGTACGCTTCCCGATACGGATCTGCCGCACATCTTTGAAAGCTTCTGGAGGGGCGCAAACGCAGAAAACCTGAAGGGAAGCGGACTTGGGCTTTACATCTGCCGACAGCTTATGCACAAGATGAACGGCGAGGTATTCGCACAGATAAATGACGGAGATATGTGCGTAACGGCGGTGTTCGGGAAAACATCTTGCGACAGGCAGTTTTGAAGAAGCTGTAAAGGACAATGTTTTCGGCAACAGTAAGGGGAATTCTTGGAAAGCAGAACATTATGATGTTGCAATTATGACGCTGTCGGTTTAGAAAGCCGACTGTTTGGTGCTGTGATGAGGGCTTTGCTTTTCGTTACGGCACTTTTGCTATTGTTTTCGTTGCGATGCGATAAAAAGAGCAGAACAAATCTGATGAAACGAAAGTTTGCCGTAATGGAAATATCTGCTTTTCGGAAGCGGTTACATTTAGTTGTTAAAATGTACTGTTTATGGGACATCCACTGTGGTATGATATATTAATATATAACAAGTAGTATTCAACAAATTTGACAAAATTTTTATCAATCAGAAAAGTTATTTGTCAATTATTTAAAAAATATGTTGAAATCTGTCATCAGTTGTGATATGATACTATATATAAATAAGCATACCGATTGATTATTTGGGTAAATAAAAAACTCACCCGAAGGTGAGTTAATATTCACAACACTTGTGATGTACTAAAAAGTACGATTTGAAATAATTTTTATTTGAACTCGTAGTGTAAATTTATAGGGTAGTAAAATGTGATGTGCTAAAGGTGTTATTAAGTGGGTTTATGGAGCGGTTTATGAAACGATATATTCAAGAGTCGGTGTGTGTCAACGGCGTTTCTGAAGAATCTTCCACAGGAGTTTTCTGGGTGATAGAGGATGAGTTGTTTGCTTATCCGTTTGGAACTGTAGATACATACAACGGGCTGGCTAAATCGGGAGCGACTTATAATCATAAACGACTATGGGCGGATGTCAAGCCGAAAGGCTGCAACAAACCATATAATTATTATCCAAGAGGCAGAGTTGAGCTTTCTAACAAAGGGAAACCTATAATATATATGAATCCTAATATAGATGCCTCGTTGATTGACGATATAAAGGCTAAGTTCGGATTGAGGAAAAATCCGGTAATCAGATATGATTATAGTGTTCACTACAGGTGCTATCTTGATGATGGGTTTGAGCCTGAAAAATAGTATATGAGAGTTTTGCGCTTAATGATAGCGTAAATTTGAAGGGCGGTAAAATGGTGGGGAACGATACATTACTCAAAAAACGGAACACATCTTGTACCTGCGGCACCACTGAAATGAAATAAAAAATAATGGTTGATTCATTAACACTGTATGATGCTTTGTTTCACAAAGTCAAGCTGACGGAAACAAACGGCGCAGTTCATATCGAAACGGCTATTCTATACGAAAGCGAAGATGATAGCGACGAAGGCGTAGCAACAATAGGGCTTACAAACGGTTATTATTACAAAGAGCATGAGATAAGTTCTATTGAGATACTTGATTGAGTTTAAATGCGTTGCAAAGAATCCGGATAGTCAAATTCGGATAGTCGGAATTGATTGCGGAAACCGATTACGAATAGGCAAAACGGGAATTGTTGGATTTATAACGGGCGGAGAAGCATCTTCATGATGCGGTCGATTGCTGTAAGGGATACATCGGACGCTTTAAAGATAAAACGGTTTGCAGATGGCTGACTTGATTCAGCCGCCTGCAAACCGTTGTTTTATATTTTAACCGTGAACATAAGCATATTGGTGTTTTGTTTATTTGTGGTGTCGGTGCGGGATTCTGAAGCGGAGGCAGATACATTTTCAGCGGTTATCGAGCCTTTGTGAAGTTCGGCTATTGCTTGCGCTACCGATAAGCCTATGCCGTAGCCGCCATTTTTCTGCGTTCTTGCACTGTCGCCCCGGTAAAAGCGGTCGAACAGCTTTTCGGGGTGGTCAATAGGCTCGCAGGTGTTGGCGATGCTGAGTGTTATGTTCTTTTCGCTGCCGTAAAGCTCAGCTCTTATGACACCTCCGCTTTCGGTATATTTGACCGCATTGTCAAGCAGTACCGTCATAAGCTGTACTATACTGTCACGGTTGCCGCTGAGCCTGATGCCTTTTTTTATGTTCTGTTCAATCATTATGCCTTTGAGGGCGGCAGGCTCTATAAATGCGCCGACGGTATCTTCCGCCGCAGTGCTTATATCGAATTCGCACATCGGGAGCTTTGTTGAGCTTTCATCCATTTTGGCAAGCATCAGCAGATTCTGCATAAGTCCGCTGAGTCTGAGCGTCTGCGCACGGATATTCTTGCTCCACTTGTTTTCGCCGTTGTGAAGCTCCATTGCATCTGTATTGGCAAGGATAATGGCAAGCGGCGTCTTTATTTCGTGACCTGCGTTTGTAACAAACTGCTTTTGCTTTTCAATGCTTCGTGCAACAGGGGCGATAGTTTTGCGGGAAAGAAGAATTACGAGCAGCAGCATCATAAGCCAGCCGAATATGCCTGCACCGACCGATATAAACAGTACGGTAAAGAAGGAGCTTATCTGCATACCGTTGTCAAGAAGGATGATAACTTTGCCTTCTGCACGCTTAGTTTCGCTTATCCTGTACAGAAAGCCGCTGTATGTGCCTGTTCCCGAAGCGTTATTTTTAAGTGCTTCGGTAATAGCGGCCGCTTCGTCTTCGGTAAGCGAGGATATATGAGTTACATCCGTCCTTATGATATTGCCGTTTTTGTCGATCGCAACGGCGGCATAGCGTGCAGAATCCACTGCGTTTTTATCGTGTCTGCCAAAGCCGTTGTTCTTTTTATCGTCGGGCGGTTTAGTTCCATTGTCCTGCGGCGGAAAATCGGGATTATTCTGACTGCCGGATATGTCGGCGGCTGTATTTTGCTGAGTGCCGTTTATGCTCTGCGGGGGCTGAGTATTGTCGGTTGTATCTGCGTTCCACTTTGTTGAGGTTTCAAAGCTGTAGCAGAGCATCTCCATAAGCCTGTCGTTATCGCCACTGGTGGTGAGATAATTGAAAACGTTTATTCCGCCGATAAGCACGACAAGCAGAATTGTTACCGCCAGCATAGCGGATATGATAAACTTTTTTTGAAGCTGTTTTACCATCAGTCAGCATCCCCGATCTTTGCAAGAGTATAGCCAACACTGCGCTTGGCTCGGATCTCAATATCTGCGCCGATAGCGGCAAGACGTTTTCTTACATAGGATATATATACCCATACTGCGCCGCTCTCTGCATCGCTCTCATAGCCCCAGACCTTTATGAGAATATCCTCAGTGGAAAGATAGATGCCCTTGTTGAGCATAAGAAGCTCCATCAGCTTGTATTCTATCTTGGGCAGGACAATAGACTGCAACGGTCCTTTAAGCTCACAGCTGCTGAGATTGAGCGACACATTGCCGAATGTCATTATATCGGGCGTGAACCTGTCTTTCCTGCGGAGCATTGCTCTGACACGGGAAAGAAGCTCGCCCATTACAAACGGCTTCGGCAGGTAATCGTCCGCACCCATATCAAGCCCTGCTATCCTGTCCTCGACCTCAGCCTTTGCGGTAAGCAGGAGAATGGGAGTGGTGTTCCCCTCGCTCCTTAGTGTTTTAAGCACCTCCAAGCCGCTCTTTTTCGGCATCATTATATCAAGAATTATCCCGTCATACTGCTCGGCTCTTGCGTAATCAAGAGCGTCAGCACCGTCATAAACCGTGTCTACCGTATAATTATGATAGGTCAGAATGTCGGTCACAGCCTCAGCCATACTGACCTCATCTTCTGCAAACAGTAGCTTCATAATATCACCGTCCTTTATGATATTGATATTATAGTGCGGTTAGCTTAGAACAGCCTTAGAGCGTATAAGATTTTGTGTAAAATCTGATGTCGGATGATTTGCAAGGATTGATTTACGGGTTGCTGTCTTTGCCTTTTTTATAAGTTAATAAAGACAGAGCGAAAAATAAGAAACACGCTCCAAGACTACATACAGCGGCTACGATATGCCCCTTAAATAAGTTTATGACCATACAGATGAGA